>Ga0102917_1000124_pt1 | contig 24200 bp, 16 predicted proteins | sample Colrivmet1562A02_FD_78201 | JGI IMG/M metagenome (GOLD analysis project Ga0102917, IMG submission 78201) | Estuarine microbial communities from the Columbia River estuary - metaG 1562A-02 | ecosystem: Environmental > Aquatic > Marine > Intertidal zone > Estuary | place: USA: Columbia River...
AGGTGAAATTGCATTCACTCAAACTGATCGAAACACCTCGCATCTTTGTGGAGTATTTCGGTGAATAAAAAAACATATGTCAAACCGCGTATCTGTATTCCGTAAAGAGCATTTTAATGCAGCACATCGGTTGTACCGTCCTGATTGGGACGATGCCACCAATGACCGCGTGTTTGGGAAATGCGCCTTGCCCAATTTCCACGGGCACAACTATGAGTTGATCGTCAAGGTAACCGGTGAGATCGATCCGGAAACCGGCTACGTCATCGATCTGAAGCTGCTCAGCGACCTGATTCAGCAAGAAGTGATCGAGCGATTCGATCATCGGAATCTGAATTTGGATACCAAAGAGTTCGCACAACTCAATCCCACCGCGGAAAACATCGCGGTCGTTATTCATGGGCTGCTCCGGAAGCAGTTGTCGGAATCGCTGGAACTGCAGGTGCGTCTCTATGAAACGCCACGCAATTTTGTCGAATACCCCGCTTAAACTTTCATCCTATGTCATACAAACGGATCGAACAATACGATGAGCAGTGCACAGCTTCGCTGATTAAAAGCTACAAAGAGGCCTTGGGGCAATTGGGCGAAGATCCCGAGCGCGAGGGGTTGATCAAGACACCGGAGCGTGTAGCCAAGGCCATGCAATACATGACGCAAGGTTATCAGCTGAGTGCGCATGATATTCTGAACTCGGCCAAATTTCACGAAGACGTGAGTGAGATGATCGTCGTAAAGGACATTGAGGTGTACAGCATGTGTGAGCATCACATGTTGCCTTTTTTCGGCAAGGCGCACGTGGCGTACATTCCCAATGGATGGATCACCGGACTCAGTAAGATCGCCCGGGTGGTCGATGTGTATTCCCGTCGCTTGCAAGTACAGGAGCGACTGACCATGCAGATCCGCGATGCCATCCAGGAGACACTCAATCCGTTGGGTGTTGCAGTGGTGATCGAGGCTAAGCACTTATGCATGATGATGCGTGGGGTGCAAAAACAAAATTCTTCCACCACCACGTCTGCCTTTGATGGGGAGTTTCAAAAGAATTCCACGCGCAGTGAGTTCTTGCGCCTCATCTCTTCCAAATTGAGTTAATCCAACCGCACGAAAGTTTATATGAAGCACGCATTTGTTTTCCCGGGTCAAGGTTCGCAATTTCCTGGCATGGCCAAGGATCATTATACCAATAGCGCCTTTGCCAATAAGATCGTTGAGCAGGCCAATGAAATTTTGGGCTTTCGCATTTCGGATATCATGTTCGAAGGGCCCGAAGATCAATTGAGGCAGACCAATGTAACGCAACCTGCCATCTTTCTTCATTCCATCATTGCTTTTCGTTCGATCGAGAACATCAAGCCGGATATGGTTGCCGGGCATTCACTCGGTGAGTTTTCTGCTCTGGTCGCCAACGGCGTATTGAGTTTTGAGGAGGGCCTGAATCTGGTGGCTGCGCGTGCCCGCGCCATGCAGCGAGCCTGTGACCAAGCGCCCGGTACGATGGCAGCCGTGTTGGGGTTGGCCGATGAAAAAGTGGAGGAGATCTGCAGCAGCATTGACGATGTGGTGGTAGCGGCCAATTACAATTGCCCGGGGCAGTTGGTGATCAGCGGCTCGCAATCCGGCGTGGAGAAAGCCTGTGCAGCCATGAAAGAAGCGGGTGCAAAACGAGCGTTGTTGCTTCCGGTCGGTGGGGCTTTTCATTCCCCGCTCATGAAAGTGGCGGAAGAGGAATTGATCGGCGCCATTGAGAAGGCCAGTTTTTATACGCCTACTTGTCCCGTATATCAGAATATCGTTGCCAAGGCTGTGATGGAGCCTTCTGAGATCAAGCAAAATCTCATTCGCCAATTGACCGGTCCGGTAAAATGGACCCAATCCGTTCAAGCGATGATTGCCGATGGCGCTACGCGATTCACGGAGGTGGGGCCGGGCAAAGTGCTGCAAGGATTGGTGCAGAAGATCAATAAGGAGATGCAGGTCGAAGGTGTGGCCTAATTGAGATCGATCGATCCATTCCACCATTCGGGATCCAAATTAGCTTGGTATTTCTTGTAGAAATTGATCGCAGGTTCGTTCCACTCGAGCACTTGCCACACGATGCGTTTGAATTGACGGGCGCGCGCTTCTTCGATGAGTTGATCGAACAGCAATTTGCCGATTCCTTTCCCTCTGCTTTTTTCGGTGACGAGGATGTCTTCGAGGTACATGGCCTGTCCTTTCCAGGTCGAGTAGCGGATGTAGTAGAGCGCAAATCCGTGGATGAACCCGTTTTCTTCCGCCACGAAGGCCCACCAGATGGGCTGATCTCCGAATCCGCTTTGTGTAAAATGTTCGAGGGTGACGGTTACTTCTTGAGGGGCTCGCTCATAGAGTGCGAGTTCCTGGATTAACTCCAAGAGGCGGGGACAATCTTCTTTTTTTGCTCGACGAACTTCCATGATCGATTATTGGGTAGCGAGGGCTTGTTCGAGGTCCTGTAAAATATCTTCTATGCTTTCCATGCCTACACTCATGCGAATGAGTCCGTCGGTGATGCCGTATTTCATTCGTTCTTCCCGGGGTACACCAACATGGGTTGTCGAGGCCGGGTGACTCAACAAGGTGTCGCAGGTGCCGAGTGAAACAGCCCGCACACACATCTGCAATCGGTTGAGAAATTCCATTCCGCCTTCTAGTCCTTTTTTTAATTCAAAACTCAGCATGGCGCCGGGATGACGCATTTGTTTGAGTGCGATGGCTTGGTGTGGGTGGTGATGAAGGCCAGTATAGTTCACCTTGGCCACGGCTGGATGGCCATCGAGGTAGTTGGCGACTTCCATTGCGTTGTGGCAATGCCGTTCCATACGTACTTCCAGCGTTTTCATCCCCTGAATGAGTAGAAACGCATCAAATGGATTGGAGTTGGCACCCAACAAGCGGTGTTTTTTTGTTGCGGTGGTTTTCATGAACTCCAGGTCGGTGCCGATCAGTACGCCACCGATCGCCGTACCATGACCGTTCAAAAATTTAGTGGTGGAGTGCATGATGAAATCAGCGCCGAATCCGAAAGGTTGTTGCAAGTAAGGCGTGGCGAAGGTGTTGTCGCAGGCCACTTTCTTTCCGTATTTTTTTGCGAGGCTGATCAAGGCTTCGAGGTCGACACACTGTAGGGTAGGATTGGCGGGCGTCTCCAAATAAACCATTCGAATCGCCGGATCGTCTTGTAGGATGGATTCTGCCTGTTGCAGGTCGTGAAGGTCAGTGATGATGGTTTCGATCTGCAAGTCTTTCAGTACGCGGTGAATCAGTTCTTCGGTGCCGCCGTAGAGCGAAAAATGGGTGAGGATTTTTTCTCCGGCTTTGAGGTTGGAGAGGAACAGGGTCGATAGGGCCGCCATGCCGGAGGCATGCAGAATGGCTTTTGCTTCGATGGGCAGGCCGAACGTTTCGAGTGCGGCGATTTTCTCTTCGGCTTCGGTAATCGTTGGATTGCCAAACCGCCCGTAGATGTAACCGGGTTCTTTTCCGGTGAATCGATTCATGCCTTGTTCGGCCGAATCGAACACGTAGGTGCTACTGGCGTAGATGGGGGTGAGGTGTGCGTGACGGGGTTCAGCTTGGTGTCCGCCGTGAATGGCGACGGAGCTCCAACCCGTGAGTGGAAACTTGGTTCCCATAGTTTCTTGGTTTAGGAATTATAAGCCCATTTCACCCAAGTGGCTCCCCAGGTGAATCCGCCACCAAAGGCAGCGAGAATGATGTTGTCGCCCTTGTGCAATTGTTTTTCCCACTCCCACAAACAAAGTGGGATGGTCGCGGCCGTTGTATTTCCGTACTTCTGGATGTTGATCATTACTTTATCCTTCGACAATCCCATGCGGTTGGCGGTAGCATCGATGATGCGCAGGTTGGCCTGATGGGGAACAAGCCAAGCGATGTCCTCAGGTTTGAGGTTGTTTTTCTCGATGAGTTCGGCACTGATATCGGCCATGCCTTTGACGGCGAATTTGAAAACGGTTTGTCCCTCTTGATAGGCGTAATGTTCTTTGGCCATAACCGTCTCGATGCTGGCCGGGTATTTGGATCCACCGGCTTTGAGTCGCAGATAATTTGCGCCACTGCCATCGGATTTAAGTAAACTGTCTTGTATGCCCAGTCCGTCGGTGCTCGGCTCCAGCAATACGGCACCGGCTGCATCACCAAACAAGATGCAGGTGGTACGATCGCTGTAATCCACGATGGCACTCATCTTATCGGCTCCGCAAACCACTACTTTTTTGTAGCGGCCACTTTCGATGAGGGCGGCACCCTGACTGAGTGCAAATAGGAAGCCGGAGCAGGCAGCCGCGAGGTCGAATCCAAATGCGTTGGTGGCTCCGATCTTGTCGCAGGCTATGTTCGCCGTGGCGGGAAAGACCATGTCGGGGGTCACGGTTGCCACGATGAGGCATTCGATCTCTTTTGGGTCGATTCCTCTTTTTTCGCAGAGTTGCAATACGGCGGGAGCGACCATGTCGGAGGTGGCTTTGCCTTCGCCTTTCAGGATTCGACGTTCCTCGATTCCGGTCCGCGATCGGATCCACTCATCGTTGGTATCGACGATCTTTTCCAGATCGGCATTCGTGAGTTTGTCTTCGGGCACATAGGCCCCGACGGCGGTTATAGCGGCGGTAATGCGTTGCGACATAGGAGAATTTAAGCGGGGCAAAAATAGGAAAATGGGATAGGAGTGACATTTTTGTTCCGGCAATTGAACATACGCGTACAATCATTCCTTACTTGTATCCATGCCAAATGCGCGTTTCTTTATTGAATAGAAAGTAGATGCCATTGGTATACGAAAAATTCAACCATTCAAAGGAGGGTGCTCCTGCGGGCAGAATTAAGGTGCGCGTCAGGTAGCCGGTGGAGGCGTTATACAATTCAATCACATTCTGCTGTATGTTCAAAAGGCCTAATTCCGCTCCTTTCATGCCGGTATAAATGATTGACGTGGTATTGTAATTATCGTTGAATAAGGTTTCAAAGTCATCGTCATCGATTCGTTCGTATTCCTCGTATCCGATTTTCAATTCCAACTTCTCTTGGTAGTTGCGGGTTTTGGCATCATAAATTTCCACCTCACCACTTTCATTCAGAAAGTAGATTAGGTTTTCCTTGGGGTTGAATGCCCCGGCCGATTGCTCGGTAGGTTGGTTCTTTCCTTCCTGAAGTACGTCGACCGATATCGGCAAGCCGTTTGAATTGAGTTTGTATTCGGCCCATCCGAAATCATCATAACCGTTCATTTGAAGGCTTTTGGTAGCTGGGTTGTACCAGAACCCACGAACATCGAACATCGTCTCCTGCTCCTTCGGGGACAGACGGGTTCCCTTGATGTCATATACGCCCATGCAGAAGGAAACATTGCCGGCCATGGCCGCATAATATTTTTTCTGGATTGGGTGCCAGGCCACAGAAGCGCCATTGGCACCACCTTCTCGGGGAATTTCTAGTTTGATCACCTGCTTCAGGGTAACGGATCCGGACTGTGCTAGGAGCGATAGAGACTGGAGTAAGATGGCCAGTATGAAGTAGATTTTTTTCATGGATTGATATTAGATTTTAAAGGTATCGCAATCGGTCGGATAAACAGGTGCTTTCCGTAGCCTCATTTCATCCAACATCCTGACGGTCAATCATTGCCAATTGGGGCTGGGGCGGTATCTTGCGGCTATGATCGCTTTTTTGCGTGGCCGATTCGTTGAGCTGAGCCCCACCCGGGTGATCGTAGAGACCGGGGGTGTGGGCTATGAGGTGCTGATCAGTTTGCATACCTATGCCGGCATTCAAGGAAAAACCGAGGGGCTTTTGCATATCTATTTCGTGGTTCGGGAGGATGCCCATTTGTTATTCGGATTCTGCGAACCCGCTGAAAAAGAAATGTTTACGCAATTGATTGGCGTTTCGGGCATTGGGGCGTCGACGGCCCGCATGGTGCTTTCTTACATGCCGCCCGCCGATCTGACTCGATGTTTGGTGCAGGGGGATGTTCGGAGTTTGGAGAAGGTCAAAGGCATTGGGAAAAAGACGGCCGAGCGTTTGGTGTTGGAGTTGCGCGACAAGCTTGTCAAAGGGAGTCCCGAATCAAATATTTCTCCCTTGATTCACAATAGTTTGCATCAAGACGCGTTAGAGGCGTTGACCGCGTTGGGAATCCCCCGCGCCACTGCTTCCAACGCCATTGAAAAAGTGCGTCAGGCAGAGCCGGAGATCACGGTGGAGGCGCTGATCAAAAAAGCGCTTCGCGGGATCTAATGCGGGCCAACCAACTGACTGGAATTTTGCGTTACCGGATCTTACATATTGGTCTTTGGGGCTTCTTGACCTGCCTAAGCGCTCTTGCATCTGCTCAGGCGCGACCCGATAGTGCCGGTCGTCGCGATACGTTGCGTTATCCTTTGTACGACCGATACGGCGATCCTTATGCCACTCGGCGCGCACACGCCTTTGACTTTCGGGATACCGGGTATCTGCGTCGTCGCATTGAGTTTGATCCGATAACCGGACAATACATCCTCCGTGAGCGTGTCGGAGGGAGTAATTACAGAACCACCACTTCATTCTCACCGGAAGAATTTCGTCAGTGGCAAAATCGCCGCGATGAGACGGAGTATTTCCGCAAACGGGCCGATCTGCTGTTCAGCATGAACCGTCGGATCGATAAACCCAAGTTCCGGGTATCCAACGATTGGTTCAACCGCATCATGGGTACGGGGCCCGACGGAAAAGTGAAGATCGACATCAAACCTTCGGGGTACGTTGACTTCTTAGCGGGTTATCAGGGACAGAACATTGCCAACCCCACCCTGCCCGAGCGGGCACGGCGCAACGGCGGATTCGATTTCAACATGAATTCGCAATTGCAGATGGATGCACAGATCGGAGAGAAGCTCAAACTTCCGATCAACTACAATACCCTCGCGAATTTCAATTTTGAAAATCAGCTCAAGCTGGATTTCAAAGGCAAAGACGACGATATCATTCGGCAGTTCCAGGCTGGTAATACTTCCTTTGCCTCCAAAGGAACCTTGATCCCCGGGGCGCAATCTTTATTCGGGATCAAAACTCAACTGCAGTTCGGAAAATTATTCATTACCACGGTGCTGGCCAATCAGCAGTCGCAGCGACAGAGCATGGGATTGCAGGGTGGTACCACGGCACAGCGTTTCTCTTTGAAGACCGATGAATACGATGAGAACCGTCACTTTTTGATGGGACAATACTTCCGCAACAATTACAACACCGCTATGAAGCAGTTGCCCATCGTGAATTCGAAGGTGCAGATCCTGCGCGTGGAAGTGTGGGTAACCAATCGGAATGGAAGCACCACCGATACACGCGACGTGGCGGCCTTCATGGATCTGGGCGAGCGCAATCCGTTCAGTCCGCTGCTTACGGGTGCTGGCGATAATCTGCCACGCAACGATGCCAACGACTTGTACCGACTCCTGACCTCGAATCCCGATTATCGGAATTCATCGCTCACGCAAAGTGCGTTGAGCAATCTTGGACTTTCCCCCGTGCAGGACTTTGAAAAAACATTTGCCCGGAAACTTCAGCCCACCGATTATTACTTCAACAAACAGATCGGATTTATTTCACTGAATCAACCGCTGCAACCCGATGAGGTGTTGGGCGTCGCGTTTCAATACACGTACAACGGTCGAGTTTTTCAAGTGGGTGAGTTTTCGCAAGACGTCCCTCCGGATACTACCGGCAACTCACAGCGCATTTTGTTCCTGAAATTGTTGAAGGCTACTTCGCAGCGTACCAACCTGCCGATCTGGGATCTGATGATGAAAAACGTGTATTCGGTTGGGTTTGGACAACTGGAGCGTCAGGATTTCACTCTCGACATTCTTTACGAAGAACCCAGCTTCGGGGAGAAGCGTTATTTGCCTCCCACCGATGTGGTCGATCCGTACAAAGGGCAACCGATCATTTCGTTGGTAAACTTAGATCGACTGAATAACCAGAATGACCCGCAACCGGATGGGATCTTTGACTTCATCGAAGGGTACACCGTGATTTCCCAGCAGAGCCGCGTCATCTTCCCGGTTCTCGAACCGTTCGGTCGTGACCTCAACTATGTTTATCCGAACACAGCCATACGCGAAAAGTTTTTGTATTATCCGCTTTACGATACGATCAAGGCCATCGCACAGACCTATGCCAACCTGAATCGATTCAAGATCGTAGGCCGGTCCAAGTCGTCCGGATTCGGTGCCGGCGGCGCCGGTGGAACAGCGGAGTATCAATTGGGATACAACATTCCCCGCGGATCGGTGACGGTCACGGCTGGCGGACAAGTTCTGGTCGAGAATGTCGATTACGAGATCAATTACGATCTGGGAAGTTTGCGTGTCGTCAATCAAGCCATTATCAATTCGGGTGTACCCGTCAACATCAATTACGAGAACAATCAAGCCTTCGGATTTCAACAGAAGAATTTCCTGGGCATGCGCTTCGATTACCTCGCCAGCAAGAAACTGACGCTTGGAGGTACCATTGTTCGGTTGGGCGAGCGGCCGTTCTTCGTCAAGCAACTCTACGGAGAAGATCCCATTCGAAATACGATGTATGGAATGGATTTGGATTACAGCAGTGAAGTGCCCCGACTGACCAAATTGCTTGATAAACTTCCTTTCTATTCCACCAAGGCACCTTCTTCCATCACGGCTTATGCAGAAGCCGCGGTGTTGCAGCCGGGTCACGCCAAGCAGATCAACGGAACGAACACCGATGGAAGTCAAGAGAAAAAAGGACAAGTGTATCTCGACGATTTCGAAGGTTCTCGAGCCGGTATCGATCTGCGATTCCCGTTGATCAACTGGACGCTGGCTTCCATCCCGCAAAACAATGGGCTGTTTCCGGAAGCAGCGTTGAACAACGACCTGGGATCCGGATTCAATCGGGCGAAGTTGGCATGGTACAACATCGAGCCGATCTTGCAGGAGCGTCGCAACTCCAACAATCCGTTGCAAAACAATTTGGAGGAATTGTCCAGACCCGAAACCCGTCAGGTATTACAAAAAGAAATCTTCCCGCGTCGAAGTACTCAATTTGGCGAAGGATTGTTGACCACTTTTGACTTGGCATTCTATCCGAAAGATCGGGGGCCATATAATTTTGAAACCCGCAACACACGCGTGGATGCGAATGGTCGGTTGTTGAATCCGCGTCAAGCCTGGGGCGGACTCATGCGCAACATCGATCAGACCGATTTTGAAACCGGCAATATTGAGTACATCGAGTTCTGGTTGCAGGATCCCTATCTGACGAATACCGGAAATCCCAATGGTGGTCAACTATATTTCAACCTGGGTAATATTGCGGAAGACATCTTGCGTGATGGAAAACGTCAATATGAGAATGGATTGCCTACGCCTACGAATAATGCGCGGGTTGACAGTTCTACGGTCTGGGGTAAAGTGCCTTCGATCCCCTTGCAGGTAACCAATGCTTTCAGCACCAATCCGGATGATCGTCAATACCAAGACGTAGGATTTGACGGATTGACCGATGAAAATGAAAAGTCAAAATTCCAGATGTATCTGACAGGCTTGCAAACCAATTTCGGCACCGGATCCCGCATTTACCAGCAAGCCTTGAATGACCCTTCGGGCGATAATTTCAAAGCGTATCGCGATGTTTCCTTTGACCAGTCGCCCGTGGCAGGCATTCTGCAGCGGTACAAGAACATCAACAATCCGCACGGGAACTCACCCATCGCCAACAACAATTCTCAATTCGTAAATGCCTTCACCCAATATCCAGATGCGGAGGAATTGAACCGCGACAATACGATGAACGAGGTGGAGGAGTATTTTCAGTATCGGGTCGACATTTTGCCGAATATGGGCGTGGGGACTAACTACATTACCGATGTCCGTACCCCGACGGTTACACTGGCGAATGGCCAGTCGCGTACCGAGCGCTGGTATTTGTTTCGCATTCCGGTTGAGCAGTATCAACGCAAAGTGGGCAATATACCCGACTTCAAATCGATTCGCTTTATTCGGATGTTCATGACCGGATTTCAGGATTCGGTGGTTATGCGTTTCGGAAAATTGGAATTGGTGCGCAATCAGTGGCGCAAGTATCGCAATGACATTGATACCACGGGCAATTACACGCCTGTTCCCCAACCAGATCCGGTAGACGTTAACGTGCTGGCCGTAAATGTGGAGGAGAACGATCAGCGTCAGCCGATCGTGTACCGCATCCCACCAGGGATTGAGCGTCAGCAGCAATTGAGTAACAACAACGTAGCCCTATTCCTCAACGAGCAATCGGTGAGCATGCAGGTATGCGGACTGCCTATGCGCGATGCTCGTGGTATATTCAAGAACATGAACATCGACATGCGTCAGTATGCCCGGTTGTCCATGTTCATCCATGCCGAAGAGGTTCAGGGCCGAGATCCGATCGCATTCGGCGATCTGAACGCGGTGGTGCGGATTGGAAACGATTTCTCCGGCAACTATTATGAAGTGAAGATCCCCTTGAAGGTTACGCCTTTTGGTGAGCGGGATAGTTTTAAGATCTGGCCCGCAGAGAACAACTTGGATTTTGATCTGTCGGACCTGACCGATCTGAAAACTCGACGGAATAAATTGGGTGTGGCTCCCTCTCAATATTTTAAGGAGACCTTGCCGAACGGTCGAACCTATGCCATCCTCGGAAATCCGAATCTGGGCGAAGTGCGCGGTATGTTGTTGGGCGTGGAGAACGTGACGCAAGAAGCGCTGTGTACGGAAGTATGGTTCAACGAGCTTCGCTTGCAGCAGTTGGATGAACGCGGCGGTTGGTCGGCCTTGGCCCGTACCGATATCAAACTCGCCGATCTGGGCACCTTGTCACTTTCCGGTACCGCACGTTCTCGTGGCTTCGGTACGTTGGAACAGCGTGTGAATGAACGGAGTCGGGAAGATGTCTATACCGTTGATGCTTCCTTGAGCTTGGAGCTCGGCAAATTGACACCCAAGAAGCTGGGCTTACAACTTCCTATGTATGCTGCGATCAGTCATCGCAGCAGCACGCCGGAGTACGATCCCTATGATCTGGACTTGGTTTTGAAAGAAAAGCTTCGTCAAGCTGCTTCGGATAAGCGCGATTCCATCAAAAACGATGCGCAAGATGTAACGACCATCAAGACCCTCAACTTCACCAACGTGAAGAAGTTGAAAACCGATGGCAAAAAACCAAAGATCTGGTCACTGTCCAATTTCGAGTTGAATTACTCCTACATCCAAACGATGAGCCACAATCCGCTCATTGAACGTGATGAGATGCGTCGTACCCGTGGAGCGATCGGTTATGCGTATGCGCCTCAAGTGCAACCCATTGAGCCATTCCGGAAGATGATCAAGTCGAATTCGCCTTGGTTGGCCTGGATCAAAGACTTTAACTTCAATTACGCGCCGGCTCAGATGAGTTTCCGGGCGGATGTATTCCGTCAGTTTGGGGCTACGCGTCCCCGTAATGTTGGCGGCGGTCCTTATCAAATCCCTGAGACCTACAATAAGTATTTCACCTTCGATCGTTATTATGTCTTGCAATGGAATCTGACTCGCTCAATATCCATCGACTTCAATGCCATCAACAACGCGCGCATCGATGAGCCCGCGGGACGAATCGATACCAAGACGAAAAAAGATTCTGTCCGCCAGAATCTGTTCAAAGGTGGACGCAATACGAATTACGCGCAGGATGTCACCATCAACTACAATGTACCTACTGCCAAGATTCCGTTCTTGAGCTGGACGTCGGTGCGTGCCAGTTACAACACCAAATACAATTGGTTGGCGGCGTCGTTATTGGCTCGTCCCTTGGGGAATACCTTATCCAATACGCAAACTCGTAGTTTGAACGGCGAGTTGAAATTCGAAGATCTCTACAACAAGTCTCGTTTTCTACGTGCTGTTTATGCCGGATCTACTGCTGGTCAAAACCAGAATAGTGGGGGATCGATTGGGGCCGATGGGAAAGGTGGTAAGGGTGAAAAAGGGGATAAGGCAGGTGCAGGCAATAAGAAAAATCGCGAGCAAGCAGATGCAGGCAGTGGTCGTCCGAAAAGCAATAGCGAGATGCAGTCGGGAGAGGATGGTCCTAAGTATCGATACGACACCATTCGAAATAAGAAAGGAAAGGTGATTCGCATTAAGAAACGCAAGATCAAGAAGCCCAAACTGCCCAAGGTAATGAAGCCGTTGCCGGAAGTAGGTGCCGTTCCTTCTTTCATTGCCCAATTGGCGACCTCCCTCAAGCGGGTTGGGATTCAATACACCGAAGATTTTGGAACCAGCTTGCCCGGTTACATGGATAGCACGGTGCTACTTGGAAGTAATCTCCGAAGTGGACAGCCTGGATTATCTTATATATTCGGTTATCAGCCGGACACGAGTTGGATCAATCGATTTGGTTCGAAAGGATTGCTTTCGCGCGATTCGTTGGTGAGTGCCATGATCCAGCAGCGGTACAATCAACGGTTGAACCTGACCGCACAGGTAACGCCATTCCGAGATTTCAACATCGACCTGAATCTAGACAAGACCTTCGATAAACAGTATTCGGAACTCTATAAAGACACCACCGGTTCGGCGGGACTGACCCGATTGAATCCATACGCGATGGGTTCGTTCAACGTCAGTTATATCTCCTTCCAGACCTTGTTTGATCCATTTGATCCGAATCAGGTATCTCAAACCTTCAAGACGTTCGAGGCCAATCGTCGATTGATCTCGGGCAAGCTTGGTGGCTTGAATCCCTACCAATCTGGAGTCGATGCCGATGGCTATGCGCGCGGGTATGGTCGTTATGCGCAGGATGTGGTTATACCTGCCTTCTTAGCGGCCTATACAGATAAAGATCCGCTGAGCATTCGATCGGTTCGCAACAATAACCCCAACCTACGCGCAAATCCATTTTCGGGCATCAAGCCGTTGCCCAACTGGAAGGTTACTTATACAGGATTGTCGCGCATTGCGGGATTGGATAAGATCTTTACCAATTTCTCGATCCGTCACGGTTATCGAAGCACATTCAGTATGAATAGCTTCAATACGGCGCTGTTGTTTGCGGATCCGTTGCGGGTGGGGTATCCGTCTTTCCGCGATACCTTGACCGGCAATTTCATTCCGTACTTCCTGGTGCCCAACATTTCCATCCAAGAGGCTTTCGAGCCATTGATCGAATTGGATATGACCTTTACCAATCAGATCTCAACTCGATTCGAGTGGCGCAAAAGCCGACAGCTGAGCTTGAGCTTGATCGATTATCAGTTGGCGGAGAATCGAAGCACCGAGTATACATTCGGATTCAACTGGCGTAAAAAAGGATTGCCATTCTTCCAGAATCTGAAGATCGGCAAGAATGGCACCAAGTTGGATAACGATGTGACCATCCGGATGGATTTCAGCTTGCGCGATGACGCTACGGCCAATAGCAAATTGGATCAGGGAACCGCATTTGGTACGGGCGGACAGAAAGTGATCCGACTGGCACCGTCGATCGACTATGTGTTGAACAACCGGGTCAATCTGAAGCTCTACTTTGAGCAGAACCGGAACATTCCTAAGATCAGTAGCTCGTTCCCCATTACGAATACCCGCGGCGGGGTTCAGGTTCGGATATCCTTAGCGCAGTAGAGATTCCAGCCAACAAAAAAGCCCCTCGGTGGAAGGGGCTTTGATCAATTCAATAGTTCAATTATTTAGGCAGGTGAGCGGCGGTTGCGTCCGCTGTTTTTTTGAAAAGCATCACATAGCCATTCAGATTCTTCTTTTGTTGTTTATTTACCTGTACCGGTCGCATCATGTGATATTCGGAGGTTTGAGGAATGTAGGAATAGGCGATGATGTTGCCGTCTACATCGCCCCAACGCTTTTGTTGATAGATCACTTGTTTTTCGCGCCAGTCGAACATGCGTACTTCATACAGTTTGGAACTGAACTCGCCAATGAAGACAAACTGGTAGTAGGTTCCTTGAGTCAGGGGTAATACGATCGGAATTTCGTATTCACTCTCCATGTTCAAGGGCGTTTCCTTGAGGAGTTGGAATCCGTCGTTTGCATACAATGTTTTGAGGCTGTCGGCTTGAAAACGGATCTTCTCGTTGGGTCGGGTGGGGGATTGTCCCCAGCCCGGGATCGTGCAAGCCATCAACAAGACAATGGCAAAGAATTTGTTTTTCATGGTAGGTAGGATATGCCATAAAGGTATACCCGCTTCTTGCCGGCTGAGGTTTTTCTTCTTCTAAACTAAAAGAAAAAGGTATGAAAATCGGAAAACTACGAGGGGATGTTTCGCAAATCAGTCTCGGTGGAAGTGAATTGAGGAGCCTTGCCGGGTACAGGTCAGGGTGAGGTCGTTGATGCAAACATGCGCAGGGAGTCCGGCGCAATAGAAGACAACGTCTGCAATGTCTTCTGCCGAAAGGGGCGTGAATCCGTTGTATACTTGTTTGGCGGTATCGGCATCGCCTTTGAACCGGACCAGGGAGAATTCCGTTTCGGCAGCCCCCGGATGGATGGCGGTCACTTTGATCCCGTGCTTGAGCAAATCGATTCGCATCGCTTTACTCAACGCATCCACCCCAAATTTGGTGGCACAGTATACATTGCCTTTTTCATAGACCTCTTTGCCTGCGATGGATCCAATGTTCAGGATATGACCTTTTTGGGCAGCAACCATTTTTTTGGCAACGGTCTGGGCGACGTATAAGAATCCCTTTAGATTGGTATCGATCATCGTATTCCAATCATTGAGGTTTGCCTCGTCGAACGTATCTCGTCCCAAGGCCAGGCCAGCGTTGTTCACCAATACATCAATCGAGCTCCAAGTAGCTGGCAGTGCTTCGATCGCCCCGATGATGGTTTGTTGATCGCGCACATCGGCCGCAATGAGGTAGCATTCGGTTCCATGCGCGGCCTGAAGGGAGCGAGCCAATTCTTCGAGACGTTCTTTTCTTCGAGCCACTAGGATGAGTCGATCGCCGGCTTCGGCAAATCGTTCTGCGCAAGCTTTACCAAATCCGGAACTGGCGCCGGTGATGAAGATGGTACGGGGAGTGGCTGTTGTCATCGGATCAAAGTAACGGTTCCTTTATCAAAATATTGGAGTCCGTTGTAATCTTCTGCACTTACTGTCCAAACGAACACCGCGGAACCTTGGGGCACGCCGTTCAGCAGGCCGTTCCATCCTTGTCGGTCTTGGTTGGTGGTAAATACGACCTGACCCCAACGGTTGTAGATGGTGAAATAATTGATCTTTTTGATGCCCACACAGATGGGGCGTGCCAGGTCGTTCAGTCCGTCGCCATTTGGCGTAAAGGCAGTAGGTACGAAAATGCTGGCGGGGGTTCGGTATACGCGGACGGTCATGTAGGCGGAATCACTGCAGCCGGCTGCATCGCGCACGACCAACTTATAGCGTACGCTGTCTGTATTCACACCGTATACTCCAATGGGATTAAAGATGTTGGGGTTGTTCAGTCCCGTGGTAGGCGACCAGGTATAACTCACTCCACCTGTGCCGTTGAATAGAAGAGGTTGGCCCACCACCACGGAGGTGTCTCTTCCTGCATTGGCTCGTACGCGTGGTTGAACAGTCACCAACACCGAATCGATGCCGGGTTTGGGACAGCCCAAGGTATCGTATACAAAAAGTTTATATAAGGTGGTACGCGGTGGGGTTGCCGACGGGTTGAGGATGGAAGGATTGTTTAGGTAGGCGGTTGGATTCCATTGGAAGGAGCTGCCTACAATTTGTCCTTGCAGTTGTCCGGACGCATTAAAGCAAAGAGTAAGGTCGTTGCCCGCTCGTGCTTGTGGATAGGGGATGGTGCGGATAACCACTTGATCGGTACTACGACAGGTTCCAATGCTACCGGTTACCTGATAAACGGCAAGTGGAACCAGCGGCGTTGCGATTGGGTTGGCGATGTTGGGATTGCTGAGTCCGACAGAAGGCGACCAGCTGTATGCGGTTGCATTGCCTGACCCTTGAAGTTGAACGGCATCTCCCCGGCAGATGGTGGTATCTGGATTGGTAGATAAGTTGACACCTTGTACGACTCGAACTTGAATGGAATCTCTGTTGGCGCACCCGTTTCCGGACAGGTCTACGTAGTACCAGGTGGTGGTAGTGGGATAGACGCGCGGGTTGGCCGTATTGGGATTGATGATGTTGTAGTTCGGTTGCCAGCTCCAACTGCCTGTTCCATTGGCTTGCAATTGCAACGTATCGGGTACGCAGATCAAGGTATCGCGAAAGGCTAGGGTGAGTAGCGGTTTGTCAAGCACGGTAAAGTTCACCTGCGTGGTATCTAAACAACCTTTTGAGTTGGATACGAAAAGCGTAGCAGTTTTTGGTCCGGGTGTGGCGAAGGTCCACTGCGGATTTTGATTGCGGGATGTATCCGCCAGGGTGGTCCCATCACCAAAATTCCACGACCAAGTATTCACGATCCCATAATTGGTTCGGGTGGTGTCGGTGAATTGATAGGGAGTGGTAAAACAGTTGCCGGCCACGATGAAACCGGGGTAGAAGCCGGGATAAACCCGAACGATCAGATTGGCCGTATCGGCGCAGAGTCCACCGGGCAAGGAAACTTTCAGTTTTACATTATACACACCGGTGTCTGAATAGGTGTGAGTTGGACTAGCTATATAGGAGGTATCACCGGATCCAAGAATGGGTTCTCCAAATGACCAAACAAATTCCGAATTGGCCGGGTTCGTGGCTTCATTCGAAAAGTTTACGGTAAATCCGTCGCAAGTCGTAGGCTTGGGGGTTAGCAGTGCATTGAGTGGATTGCAATCGCCAACCCGAATGTGCAATTCTTTTCGGGTGGTGCCTATGAGGATTCCGCTTCGAAATTCTTTCACACAAACCGATACTACGTATTCGCCGGTAAGGCTGGGGGCGATGCCGCTGATCAATCCAGTTTGCGGATTGATCGACACGGCGGGTCCAAGTGGAAAGGTTCCAGAATACGAGAAGGAATAAGGAACCGCTGAATAAGGAGGATTCGCAGCGGTAGCGGGGGAGTTATTCGTCTGATCGCCTCCTTGGATCGCATCGCAGAGCTCATAAGCTAATGAATCACCATTCGCATCAGAGGCCTGGAAAGAATATTGAAAATAGTTATTGGCGCAAACGATGGCCGTGTCATTTACTAAAAATAAGGGGCTGCTGTTGGTCTCCGCACCGGCGAACACATTGGAGCCGGGAATTTGAATGGAGAAGGTATTGCCTACCGAGCCCGATGTTTGGATGTTGATGATACCGGCGATCCGACAGCAACGTTGGTAGGCGATGATGTATCCGGAGGCGCTGGGCGCTAATTCAACGGAAGGCAAATCGTATACCACGATCGTATAGTAACAGCCACTTTGATCACCCGAGATGCAGGGTTCATCGGCTGCTTTTCCCAGGTTGTATTGATTGGTGATGGGGACACTGATGTTTTGGATGAATTGGTTATTGGCCGCATTGAATATGCTGAAGTTGATCGGATTGGAAAGTTGTCCGGTACTCGGATCGCAAATCATGTAAACAGTCAGTGTAACCCGATATCTTAAATTGGTGCCTTGACCCGGACCGAGATATTGGTACGAAAAGAATCCTCCCTTGATGTGTGCGGCCTCGGCGTTCAACAACGCCAGCGACAGCAACAGTGTGAATAGGATTCTTTTCATGGATAGTTGAATGTGTATAGGAAGGCGGCTGCCATTCCAGATACGGCCATTGCCCCGTGAAGTTAAGTTTTTTTAAGAGCGTCTACGGGTGACGAAGGCCCAGATCCATAGACCTAGTAAGAACGCACAGATCAGTTTCGATAGTATGTCGCCCGTTTGTGCATAAAATGTAGGGGCATTCAGCTGGATGGGTATGGCGAATCGGATGCAGGCTTCGGTGTCGTATGGTTGGGGGCTTACCTCATTCCCCATCGGATCGATGAAGCCACTGATACCGGTATTGGCGCTACGGGCGACCCAGCGTCGATTCTCGATGGCTCGTAAACGGGCATACAACCAGTGTTGTTTGTGGCCGGACGTATTTTGCCACCAACCGTCGTTGGTGATGATCACCATCAGGTTGGCCTCTTTCTTAAAATACCGACTGATGTGTTCGCCATAGATGCTTTCGTAACAAATGGCCGGTGCCAGCCGAAATCCATCGTCCGATTCCAGTACCGTTCGGTCTTGTTGTGGTGTATATCCGCCGGAGGTTCCGCCAAACTTTTCAAACCAGGCGTCCAGTATGTGCAGAAAGCCCGGCAAAGTCTCCACACCCGGAACCAATTTGGATTTGTGATAAAAGGAACGCGCCCCCGATGAATCCAAGAGCGCCGCTCCATTGTATGCTTCGAGGAACGAGGGTGTTCCGGGAATTTGCAGCCAGTCCGGCGCCGGAATGCTGTTGATGGACTTCTCTTTCACAACCGCATAGCTCTCCACGCCGGTAAATAATTTCATTTTGGGGTGTCTGGCCAGGAATTTCCACAACGAATCAAACCGCGGGCTCCTTTCCTTCAACTCTTTCTCCCCGATTCCGCCTAACTGATACAGCGCCGTTTCCGGCCAGATCAATAGGGTTGTGCTATCGGTGATACCCGCTTCACTGCTTTTGATCAGTTGTGTTAACTGCTCGGGAAACGAAGTATAACTGCTCACTTTTTCATACGGATCAATATTGGGCTGTAGGAGAACAACTTCGTGTGAAGCATCATTCTTTTCGATTGTGATTGTGCTTTTGATCCAATAGGAAACCCCGATGGGGATTCCGATAGCGGCTAATGCAATCCATCGATAGGGTTTGCGTGGAGCATCGGCAGGCAGGGAACGTTGACGGAATTGCAGGAACAGGAGGGCATTGACAATCCAGATCCACAAGCTACCTCCGCTCGTGCCGGTGTATTCATACCATTGAATCCAATTGGGTTGTGTGGCGAGTCCGTTTCCGAGGGTCAGCCAAGGCCAGCTGAGTCCCCAATCTTGCAAATGCAGGTATTCAAAACTCATCCACCCGGCGATCAAACCAAGCAGTCCGAACCGAATCCCTTTTCGGTTTTTGAGATAACGATAACCCATCCAGGGAAGACACATCAGGAGGCTATTCGTGACGATCGCTGCGATCGCGCCCGGGCCGGAAGCATGCCAGATCCACCAGGTAGTCAGAATATTCCAGATCAGCAGGTGGAGGTAGGTCAATCCCAGAAACAGCCATTTTCCTTTTACTTTTTCCTCCATCCACAATAGTGGGATCCAGGCTACAAATAGCAGCGGTGTGTAGGTCAGCGGTGGCCAACCGATGGATAGTAGGGTTCCACCAATCAGTGCCAGCAAGAGGGGGAGGAGACGATTCAAATCAGCAAATTTGGGCTTTCGGTGAGTGGGGTTGAAATTACCTTTAACATTCCCTACACAATCGGCATTCTAGCTTCACATTAAAATCAATCAACATGAAACCTTACATCAAGACCACGATCATCGCCTTCGCATCGTTGGTCGGTGTGCTGATCTTGAGTGCTGCCTACAAGTACAAATATAAAGCCAACGAGACCATCACCGTCACCGGATTGGCGGAGCGTGATTTTGTCAGTGATCAGATCGTTTGGGCCGGCAATTACAGCCGCAAGACCATGGAATTGCGCACGGCCTACGCCCAACTCAAAAAAGATGAACAAACGATTCGGGAATACCTCACCGGCAAAGGCGTTAAAGAGTCGGAATTGGTTTTCTCTTCCGTATCCATTGAAAAAGAATTCAATACCCGCTATGATTCGGAAGGGCGTACCTTGGGTACAGAGTTCACCGGATATAATTTGAAACAAAGTGTCACGGTTGATTCGCGCGACATAGAAAAAGTGGAGAAGATCTCCCGCGAGGTTACCGAACTCATCGAAAGCGGCATTGAGTTCAATTCGTCCAATCCTTCCTATTTCTACACCAAACTCTCCGAGTTGAAGATCGATCTGTTGGCCAAGGCCAGTGCGGATGCACAAGAACGCGCCCAAACCATCGCCAAGAATTCAGGGAGTGATCTGGGTAAGATCAAGAAAGCGGCCATGGGTGTTTTTCAAATCACCGGACAGAACAGCGATGAAGATTATTCGTTTGGAGGCGTATTCAATACCTCTTCCAAGAATAAAACTGCATCGATCACCATTCGCATCGATTACGCCGTCGAATAGAATCGATTATCGGCGGCTGTAATTCGGTGCTTCTTTGGTGATGTCAATGTCGTGTGCATGGCTCTCGCGCATGCCGGCATTGGTAATCTTAACGAATTGAGCTTGTTGCAGGGCGGAGATGTTCTTCGCGCCGCAATATCCCATACCGGCTCGCAGTCCACCTACGTATTGATACACCACTTCTTTCAACGAGCCTTTATAGGCTACGCGGCCTTCGATCCCTTCGGGGACAAACTTCTTGACATCTGCTTCGGGATCCTGAAAGTATCGATCGCTGCTTCCGGTGGCCATGGCGCCTAAGGACCCCATGCCTCGGTATTCTTTGAATTTGCGGCCTTCGTAAATGATCGTTTCTCCCGGACTTTCTTCCGTTCCGGCAAAGATGCTTCCCATCATAACGGCCCCGGCACCAGCCGCAATGGCTTTCACCATGTCGCCGGTATAACGAATCCCACCATCGGCGATCACGGTTACGCCGGTTCCTTTCAACGCGGCGGCCGCTTCCATTACCGCGGTCATTTGCGGAACACCGGCACCCGCTACGATGCGGGTTGTACAGATCGAACCCGGACCAATGCCCACTTTGATGGCATCCGCACCTGCTGCGGCTAAGGCTTTTGCACCGGCAGCTGTTCCAACATTGCCGGCGATTACATCTACTTTTTTGAAATTCTTTTTGACAGACTTCAGGGCTTCGATCACGCCACGGCTATGTCCGTGTGCGCTATCCAAGGCAATCACATCGACGCCTACGTGTTGCAAGGCAGCTACTCGATCCAACAGATCGCGCGTGATGCCAACACCGGCGCCCACCAGCAACCGGCCAAATGCATCTTTCACCGCGTGCGGATGACTTTTTAATTTGAGGATATCGCTGTAGGTGAAAAGGCCGACCAGCTTCCCATTTTTATTGATGATGGGCAGCTTCTCTACTTTGGTCTTTTTGAACAATTGCTCGGCCTTGCGCAGGTCCGTGCCTTCCGGGGCGGTATAGAGATTCTCTTTGGTCATTACCTCACTCACTTTGCGTTTCATGTCTACTTCGAAACGCAGATCGCGGTTGGTGAGGATGCCGACCAGTTTTCCTTGTTTATCAATGATCGGAATTCCGCCGATTCGGTTCTCGCGCATGAGTCGTTGTGCATCGCCGATCGTGGCCGAAGCTTCCAACGTTACCGGGTCGATGATGAGTCCGCTCTCACTGCGTTTTACTTTGCGAACCTGCTCGGCTTGCCTTTCGATGGACATGTTCTTGTGTAGGATGCCCAGTCCGCCTTCCCGTGCCAAGGCCGTAGCCAATGCGGCTTCTGTCACCGTGTCCATGGCCGCGGAGAGTAGGGGGATATTTAGCGTGATGTGGCGGGTGAGTTTGCTCCGAATCTCAACGTCGCGGGGCAGGACCTCGCTGTAGCCGGGGAGCAATAACACGTCATCGAAGGTGAGTCCTTCGAGCGCGATTTTGTCCGATAATTTGCGGGGAGTTTTTTTGGTTGCCATGGGCAAAGATAAAGCGCCAAAGCCCAATTGACCAAATGCCTAGCGGATCAGGGTTACCGTGCCCTTCATCGATACCGGTTGCCCCGTATCCCGATTGGTGTAGGTCAGCATCCAAACATAGACACCGTTATTCTGGATGAGGCCATTGATACGGCCATCCCATTTTTCCTGCCAGTTGCGGGATTGAAAAACTAGCTGTCCCCAACGATTGAATACGCGGAATTGGTAATTGTCAGCTTTCAAGGCATTGTGTGGACCAAACCGGTCATTCAATCCGTCGTTATTGGGCGTGAAGCCGGTGGGCACCGCGATCAGACAATGATCCAACACGGTTAGTGTTCGACGGGTACTATCACTGCAGCCTAACGCAGCATTGTATGCCACCAGTTTTACCGTGTAATAGGCTTCTCTTCCGATCGTGGGAAATTGAAAAGGCGCCGGGTCTTTCACGGTGGTCGAGTAAAGTACATCGTATTGCCAACGCCAACTGCTTACGGTGCCGATGCTGGTGTTTGCAACCACCAGTGCGTCTTCGGGGCAGATGATCGAAGGCATATCAAAAGACGCTTTTACTTCGTTGTTGAGTACGATGTTTTGTCGGCTTGTATCGGTACAGGTACCGTTGCTGACATACAGTTGTACCGTATTCTGGCTGGTAGCTGGAAATACATGCGTGTATTGGGGTTGATTGCCCAGGGTTTGTCCGTTGATCGACCAACTCCATGCATTGACCTGATTGGCTCCATTGTGCTGAAATCGAAGTGTATCGCGCTGACATCCCAACCGCTGCGTGTATGTGAAATCGGCATTCACCGTGTCGGCTGTGGTAAAATTCAATTGCTGATTGGGCGTTTCTTGTCCGCATTCGTCTACCAACACAGTTCCGTCGGTACCCGGACGAAGACGGAGTGTATACAAACCTTGTGTAAAGATTGGTGCTGCAAATCGAATCACCACATAATCCGTTTTGCCATTGAGGCAATCGCCACCGGCACTGACCACGGAAACGGGTGTAGGGCCGGTTACCACAAAATCCGATCCGTTGGCGGCAATGCTGGCACAGTTGATGCGCTTGGGGAAATAGACCCGGATGGAATCGGTGGCACAAGCGGGTTTGGCAATGGAGTCGGCATAGATCGGTTGAGGAGCCTGATACGTAAAAGGCACTTGTTCATTGACTGGAATCGATCGCCCACAATTGTCGAGCAAGGTATTTCCATCGCTGCCATTCTTGATCACCAACTGGTAATTGCCATTGGGAACAGGTCCGCTCAAGGTCAACTCCAATTCGTCGAAATCAAACGCAAAACTGCAGGAATCGGGAGCGGCAGTCGTCACGTTGCGTACAGCGGGCACCAAGCTAAATTCACTACCCGAGAGAGTGAGGCTTGTACACGTGAGTTTCTTATTGAGCTTCACCCGGATCTTGGTGCCGTCGCAATCGGCACGGGCGCTGGATAAATGCGGTTCAGTCGGATCGGTGATGACGGCGGTGCCACCATTGAACGCCAGGGTGTAACCGCTTTGCGTGTTGGTGAAATGGCTCACCATGAGCAAGTACTCCCGACCTTGGATCAATCCGGGCATGGCGGAAAACGTAGGGGCGTTGGCGGCTGGATCCGATCCGCATTGAATGCCGTTTACACCGGTGGCGGAGGCGCCGGTTGGGCCATAGGTGCCTGCCCAATTTCCGGTAACGACTAAGCTGTTTACGGTAAAAATATCATTGGGGTCACGCCCGGTGATGTCATAGAGTTGCCAATCATAATCTTCGTTAGCTGCCGATGGGGTGATCACAAACCCCAACGTGCCCGAAACAAAACAAGTAAAACGATAAAAAAAAGGATTTCGGTTTTCGTAGTTGGCACTGCCACTCGAACAGCCGGGTACGAATAAACTGTTGGTGGCGCACAAAGGCACGCTGTTCTGCGTGAATACATTTGTTCCGCAAACTGGAAAAGCAGTCGACGGGGTTTGCCCCAAGGTGGTACAAGCCTGTGCGTGCGCTGACTGATTGATGAATACGAGAGTAAGCAAGACAAAGAGAAAACGGATCTGGGCTGACATGGGAAGGCTAAAACGATTCACGTGCGCAAACGAAATTGTTTGCCCGGCAAAGATACGACCACCCCTTTCATCTCAAGTTCCAGCAACCGTCCGCTAAGTTTAGATGCAGGCAGTCCTGTTTTCCAACCGATGACATCCTGCTGCATGGATTCGCCATTCTTCAACAGATCGATGATCTTTTTTTCCTCATCGTTCAATTCGGGGAACAGAGTCATTGCCTGAATCGCAACCGGTTTTTTTTCGTCCAGCCAACCCAGCGCCGTAAGTAGGTCATGCGAGGATGTAAAAACGGATGCTTGATGGTTGCGGATCAATTGCAGGCAGCCGATACTTTTAGGATCGTTGACTCGTCCGGGTACGGCAAATACATCCCGGTTGTATTGATTGGCCAAGTTGGCGGTGATTAGACTAC
>Ga0102917_1000129_pt1 | contig 23759 bp, 29 predicted proteins | sample Colrivmet1562A02_FD_78201 | JGI IMG/M metagenome (GOLD analysis project Ga0102917, IMG submission 78201) | Estuarine microbial communities from the Columbia River estuary - metaG 1562A-02 | ecosystem: Environmental > Aquatic > Marine > Intertidal zone > Estuary | place: USA: Columbia River...
CCTGGCATGACATTCACGATTGAGCCGATGATTTCACTTGGCACATGGCAGCACCGCATGTGGAACGACGGCTGGACAGCAGTCACTGCAGACGGCAAGCGCGCCGCGCAATTTGAACACACCGTGTTGGTCACTGAAACTGGTGTTGATGTATTGACAGGTGGACCAATCACCAAAGGTAAAAAATGAGAGTTTGGATAGACCAAGATCTCTGCACAGGTGACGGTCTATGTCAGGATCACGCGCCCGATGTTTTTATGATGCTTGAGGACGGGATTGCCTATGTGAAACAAGATGGTCTCTGTTTGAACGATCCAGGTGGGTCGCAGAGCCTCGCTGATGTTCCTAAACGATGGGAAGCGAGTGTTATCGACGCTGCAGACTGCTGCCCAGGGGAGTGCATCTTCATCGAAATGCCTGGTAGTGACCCTGAGCAGTGACTGTATTTAGAAGCTGGCGTCTTCACAGACACGGTTCCCTATAGAAGCGGTCCTCGAGTCCCCGCGGTATGGATTAGCTTGCTTAGGAACCGTTTGACAGGCGGCTACTCAAGCGGACGATGGATTAAGTGAAAGCCTTTTCCATACTGTGCCTGCCCGCCTTTGGTGCTGGTCTGGTATTCCTGGTCACTGGCTCAATCACTACTGCGATGTGCGGGCTCGTGATAGGCGTACTCATCGCGGTAACACCTGCCCTCAAGAGCGCTGTCTCCACAGCTGCGCGAACTCTTGGTAACACCTCCTTTGTGCTTGGAGCCATGTTTGTAGTTTTTCTCATGCGTAAAATGGCCCCACATAAAGATCAAGGGGCGTGGAGGGGATCTCCAGTACGTGAAGTCTCTAGTAGTGCCTATTCAAAGATACCTAGAACTAGATCATGGCAAAGTGTTGTGCGCAGTACCGCTGTACTTGTTTTTCTGGTAGCCCTTTTAGATACAGCTGTTGGGAGCACGCTTACGGATCCCCCTCTCGTCGATCCTTCTGAGCGGCTAGAGCGCGTCCCAAGTGTGCTTCCTGGTGATATCGAGTATCAAGTACAAAGAGACGGTGAGCAGCTTTATCTCACCCCAACTCCTGGTGAGCGTTGGCACCTAAACAACATGCAGTCGGCGACGATCAATTGGAACACTGATGACGGACGCAAGACCTACCTATCTTCTTCAGTAACTTCAGAGTCCCAGAGAGTGGCGGTCATCGGCGGGAGTGCTGCTTTCGGTTTTGGGCAGAGTGATGATATGACAATCGCGAGCGAACTGGCGGAAGCACTTAGCACTGCCGGCACCGACGTACTCGTGTCAAACTTCGGGATGCCTGGCTACACGACCGTGCAGGCAGTGCGCGACTTGGAAGACCGCATACAGAACGGCCTACGCGTTGATGTGGTTGTTGCTTACACCGGGGTGAACGAGCTTTTCCTTGGGTTTGGAGGGCGGCGAGTGCCGCAGACGTTGCTTGAAGGTGCGGCGAAGGTGCCAGATGGTCCTATTACTTGGTGGCTCAATAACTCAGCTATCTCTCGTATCGCAGGTCGTGACCCGGTATTTCGTAAGCCACTTATGCGCCTTGCGCCGCAAGGGTCTAACTCTGACGGGTCGTGGAGAATGGCCAATCAGCCAGTTGACAAATCTGTACGAGACTCTATTTATAATCTAGAAGAAGGTTACGAGGCACTTCAAGAGCTCGCGAAGAAGCACCAGTTGAGAGTCGTTTTTGTGTATCAGCCGACCTGGTTTGAGGCGCGACTAGACCCGGTCGATAGAAAAACTCTCGATCTAGACGAGTTTGCTCGCGAACTGCTCGGTGCTGCTTGGGGAGAAGTGCGTTATTTGTTTTTGAAGGCCCACGAAGACGTTATTGATGCCAGAGGATTCGTCGATAACAAAGTCTGCTGGATTGATGCCAGCCACACTCGCGGTAAATGCAGCGCTGATATTGCGCGTCAAATAGTTAGCGACCCTAATTGGTCACGCGCTTTATCAGGAGCGGCAAAATGACCAGGATTCTCGGTATCTCAGCCCTGTACCACGACAGCGCGGTTGCTCTCGTAGAGGACGGAGTAGTCGTAGCTGCCGCGCAAGAGGAACGCTTCACACGAAAGAAACATGACAGCGCTCTACCGGCCTTAGCTCTCACCTGGCTACGCGAACAGCACGACTTAGACGCAGGCATCGATCATGTTGTCTTCTACGAAAAACCACTCGTAAAACTTGATCGTATTACAAGAGCTGGTGCTAGCTCTATTCGCGAAGTGCTGCACGCTGCGAAAGGTCTTAGAGGTTTCACAAAAGACAAACTACTCGTCGAGGCATCGATAACTGAGTTACTAGAGAGCTGCGAGATTGCTTGGTCTGGTCCGCTCCAGTACGCAGACCACCATCTAAGCCATGCCGCTAGTGCATTTTACCCATCTCCGTTTGAAGAAGCAGCAGTGCTCTGTGTCGACGGAGTTGGTGAATGGACTTCTTCGTCCCTATGGAAAGGGACAGGTTCTACATTAGAAGCCCTCGAGGAAGCACACTTTCCGCATTCGCTCGGATTGTTCTACGCAGCTATGACACAGCTAGCAGGGTTTAAGGTAAACAGCGGAGAGTACAAACTCATGGGTCTTGCTCCTTATGGTGTGCCGCGATTTAGGGAGCTACTCAGTAAAGAAGTCGTTCATGTCAGAGATGATGGGAGTATCAAACTCAACATGAAATACTTTAGCTTTACGAGAGCCAACCAGATGGCAAACCCTCGCCTGCTAGAGCTCCTCACTGGTGGTCGTGAGGCAACGGCTATGTCTTCTTTGTCTGGGGAGCCTACACAGCTCGCGTGCGACATAGCAGCATCAGCCCAGTCTTTATGCGATAAAGCCATGCTGAAAGCAGCACGGCATGCCGTAGAGATAACAGGATTAAGGAACTTAGCGCTTGCTGGAGGAGTTGCTTTAAACTGTGTTTCTGTTGGACACCTTCTTGAACAGGGGGCTGTAGATCGCGTGTTTGTCCAACCGGCCGCGAGCGACGCTGGTGGCGCGCTCGGGTGTGCGATGGCGCTCGCTGCATCTCTTGGGGAACTCCGTCGCGACTGGGTCAAGCAGGGAACAGACGCCATGCACGGCGGATTCCTCGGTTACGACCTGAGCGCTACGGAGGTCGGTGACGTAATCCAAAAGCACGAGCTCAATACAAAACAACTTGATACGAGCTCCATGAACAAGGAGATAGCACGGCTGCTTTCTGAAGGCCATACAATTGCTTTGTGTCGCGGACGCGCTGAGTACGGTCCACGTGCTCTTGGTAACCGTTCTATTCTAGCCGACGCCAGAGACCCAGAGTGCCAGACAATCTTGAACGTGGCCGTAAAGCAGCGGGAATCCTTCAGGCCTTTTGCACCTGTAGTCATTGAAGAAGACGCCAACTTCTGGTTTGATGCGCCATTTGGGGACCATTACATGACTACTGTTGCGCATCTTAAAGACGAACTACGGATCGCCCGGACAGAGTCCCGTAGTGACGGTGTTATCGCGCAAGTTCGCCAAAAACGCTCTTCTATCCCGGCAGTCACTCATATCGACTACAGCGCCCGCGTACAGACCGTCCCTGTCGAACACCCACTACGCGAAGTTATAGAAGCATTCAAGTCGCACACTGGCGTTGGAGTGCTTGTCAATACGTCATTTAATCGACGCGGCGAGCCGATCGTACAAACTGCGAATGATGCGTACAGGTGCTTTAAGCAGACTGCCATCGACTACCTCGTGCTTGGTGACCATCTCATCGCACGAGCAGACAATCAGCACAAAGCAGCTGATGTGGCGGTGGATGTTCTGGAGCTTGACTGATGAAGAGCTTTTGTCGTCGTGTGAGTAACGCAGGGCGCTTGATGAAAGACGCATGGCGAGGTGGGGCACCAGGACGCCGCTTATTACTTGCCTTGCTCGTGTTACTTCTCTTGAGCGTAATTGCAACTACTCTCACTGCCGCTGCCCACGGGCTCGTGTACACGCTGTTCTAGGATGTGTAGATAGCGACGGTGCTCGGCGCTAGGTGCGTCTTTCTCGATTGCTAGACACACACTACGAGCGCGGGACAGTAATGCTTATGGGCATGTTTGACGAGTTCTCCACAATGAAAGAACTGCCGCTCCCTGTCGGACTACCTGAGGAGCGCCATACTCAGTTCATCCGCGAGATACCGACACTCGGGTTTCAAACGAAAGATTTTGATTGTGTACTGGACCGCTATGTCCTGACTGAAGATGGTGCATTGCTGCGGAAATCGTGCTCATGGGACACTAGAGAAGTACTCAGTGAAGAGTACGTCGAATTTCACGGAAGGTTTGAAGTACACACTATTTTCTTTGCGGACGATGCAGGGCTGCAAGAAAGCAATGGGGTAGCTGTACGACTACTTGGACCAGACTTTCAAGGGGAAGCCTACGCTGTCTCTTATGTCTTAAAGTTCACTAACGGACGACTAGAAGCCGTCGAGCAGCCACTCGCGACACGTCTGTAACCTCGGATCCTGAACAGGAACCGGCATCGAGGGCAGATCCGTTACCAGTACGAGATCGCGAAGTTGCATCTATAAAAACCACGCTGGTGCAGCAAGAATCTTTACGCAACTCACTAGAACTCGTGCTCTTCCTGGCCTGTGCGCACTGTACTGTACCGTGAAGTATCGCAAGGAAGATAGACGACTCGTACGAGCAGTACGTACTGTGTCGGAGTCGTGTATGTCTCCTTATGAACTGCCTGATAAGTGGCATTGCTTTGCTGTGATGGAGGCGTTACGTATGTACCCTCAGGTAAAGGCGGCTTGGGATTTACCATCTGCTGGTCAAGCTTATTTACCTACTAACTCGAAAGGGACATGGCACGTCACGTCGCTCTGTCCTGCTTCTATGTGGAGCAGCACAACAGGCACGCTTGTCGAGGTAGAAGAAGCCTTGCAAAACTTATGCCACCACTGCCAGGCACTACTAACTACCTCTGCTGGTATTGCATCTTTACAAGGAGATGGTGTGTGGTGGGATGCATCTCCGCTGTCAGAATCTTTGCTTGTGTCTTTATTGTTTGCCCTTTCACACCCAGAGTCAAAAGCGGCGCACTCGATGTTCGGGTGGATCACTCAAGAAGCTCGTCACGCCGCTTACTTGTCCATCGAGCGGAATCGCGTCGGGTGTCCGGCGCTATCTGCTGCGCTCCGTAAAAGTGCAGAGCATAGAGAGTCGTTACTGTCTGAAGTCGGAGTTTGTGTATCTCTTGAATTAGACACGTCACTCTTTGCTCCCATATTGTCCGTACCCGGTGGCCATTTACTTTTGAGCGACGGAGCCCGTATTCTGGGCGAGAACGTACTTCTACCTAACGCTTCATACAATCCCGTCTCAGAACGTGGGCCGGTAAAAATGCAGGTTCTGCCATTTTCGGACGCCTCCACTACAGATCTATTTGGGGCCCTGTCCGTAGCTGGACTTCCGGCTGAAGAGGCGTCGCAAGCCGCGCTTCTGTTGTGTAAGTAGTTATCAAGGCACCCTGCAGCCGATTAGGCGGTGCGAAACACTTCTAGTCTTTGCGATATATATCCGCGACGACTCTCACTCTTGCCGGGGTTTGAATCATCTGGCTGTGTGTGGAGCGTCATCAAAAAACTCTCCATCTTCAAGCTCACTAGATTCCAACGACTTGGAAGCTAACTCTTCCTGTTCAACATCCATATTGTTCAACCAGGACAACCCGTTTTCTGTGATGGCATACACCATTGATGGACGACCCACCTTACCGTTATGGTCGCGGCACTTCTCAACAAGTCCGCCAGACTCCAACTCTTGTATTACGGATGGGAACATGACAGAACTTCCGATAGCTATACGAAGCTCTGTAGAAGTTGTTTTTTGATGAGTTTCTGAGGCGGTGCGTAGGTAGTCAAGAACCTTTCGAGAGAGATTGGCCGACGGGTCTGCGCGACGGGAGTTACGGCTCCTGAATCCAAATTTACCCTCGTTCTGTGGTTCAAGAGCAGGGAACACACGCTGCATGACTAACGACAGCTGTTCACCCATGCTGAAAACTCGAGGCTGTAACAAAATAGCCTCAACACCGTCTTCCACTAGACCTTCAGCAACAGCAAGCTCTTCGGCTGTTACATACGGGGTGATCACTACTAGTGCAGGTTTTTCGATAACTGATTCTCCGAGTTCCGCGAGATCCAGAGTGTTGCCAGCAAAGTCAGAGAGCATACTGAGGGCTTTTGTAACGTCTACTTCGACACTCATGTGGTCGCGCAAGTAGCCAGAATATATCTCAGCTATGCGCCACATGTTGGAGTTACGAAGTTGACATCCGTACGTGTAGGCCTGTCCAAAGCTGTGCATGTCTGCGTTGATCTTCATCTCAACAACATACAGGAGCAGATCCTGATCTATAAGCAACAAGTCAAGAGTAAGACCTCTGCCTTGGCGGGCGGCTGCTCTCACAGAGACTTGCTTTCCAATAGTCTCCAAAGCAGTGACACCTAACACTTCAGCTAAACTCGGCGCGAGCGTAGCAACTACCTTTTCTAGCTCTAATTCTGATGCGTAGACGTCGCCGATGAGTCTCTCCTCGTTTGAGGAAACGAGAGTGCCGTCGGGGGCGATGTTGAACATCTTGAGTGTCATGCCGTGGCACAGTGCGGCTTCTAAACAGGTCGGCTTGCAACCTGAGGACTAATCTGAGCACGCAGACATCCAGCGTCTTTTACGGTCCTACTCGTAGGGCAGGCTGTCATACAGAGAAAATCCTGCGTGCGTTATTTTTCTGACCAGGCAGTATAGCTCCCATGGATCGTGATGAACAAACAACACTAGCTGCAGACCGTATGACTAGAGAAATACTAGAAGCTTTTGATACGCAGGACGAACGACTGCGTGCGGTGTCAGACCTTTGTTCAGCAACGTCTTCACGAGAAAGACGAGAGGTCGTGCTTTCCATAAAAGAAAAAGCCCTCTTTCGCCGCCTATCTGATGGTCGTCAGTAAGACCTAATTAGGTTGCTTTCTTTATGTTTGCGGTCCCATACGCGGATCGCAAAACCGCACGCAATAGACGCCACTGCGGAAGAAACTCCCATTGCGTAGACCGACACGGCTGCGATAGGTCCGCACCACAGGGCTCCGAATTGCGCCCCCACGCCTAGACCTACAGAACATAACGAGAGCGCAACTCTGTCGTTTTTGTCTGAAGCGGTGCGTATTATTGCAGACTGGGCGGTGAAAGCGCAGATACCTGAGATCAGCCTAGAAGCGCACAGAAGCACTAAAGACTGAGTACCGACCAACCACGCGAGCGAGCTACACGCGAGCAGTACGCCGCAAGCTAGAGGACCGTAAGTGCGTGGTGGTCGAAGCCGTTCGATTGCTGGGACGATGAGCGCTCCTACTGCGTAGCAAACCATGGCAAGCCCCATCCACTGAGAGCCAAATCCTCTAGCGACTAAGGTGGCAGCAAGAGCCAAAGGACCGTATCCTGCTAAAGCAAGCAGCAGTGCCGGCAAGAAAGCAGAACCCCAGGCAGCTCTTGTAGGGGACGGCTGGTCTATCTCCTCAGTTTCGTACTTGGGATGCCATAACGCGAGCGACACTGCCTGTAGGGCGATGAGCAGGCAACTCACGAGTAAACCCCAAGGTCTTGACAGTGCAAACGCTACGCCGACAAGAACCTGGGCGGCGGCTTGTCCGGACATCCCGAAAGCGCCCACCTGGGAGATGCGGCCCTCACTTGAGGCAATCAAACTTGTGCCGTACAGAAGATTCCCTGCGGCAAATAAGCTAAAAACTAACGCAGCGATCTGCCAAGAGCCGAGGTACGCGGCAAACACCACAGCAAAAGAAGATGCAATGGCTAGAAATAGTCTAGATGCGTAGTTTGAATACCTGTTGCGGTGTTCGACAAACACCGACATCAGGCGGCCAAGAACGCCAACTGCCCCCACTATACCTATGTAAGCCGGTCCGTACCTGAGACCAATTGTTGCCGCTATGCAAGCTAGCGTCGCACCTGTCCCAAGGCCGTCTAGAGCCGCAGCTACATGGAGTCCTCTGGTTTTTTGCACGCTTTTCAAGGTGCGGGGAATGTTCCAAGTGTCGCGTTCCTGGAACGTGCATAAGTCACCATGTGGCGCACTCTTAACATGATGACTACTACAGAAACTACTGGCGACCTGATCTGGCAGGAAACAGCGGGGCCCTTCTCAGAATTGGCTGTTAGTGAGCGCAGGGAACTCAGGGACCTTGACCGATACCTGTGTCGTTCTCTCGGCACGCGGATGCTTCAGCTCTCTCAAAGTGCAGATACATGGCCAGAGAGCATCGCTTCGTCTCTTCAAGAGTGGTGCCTTACGCTACGAGAACACGGTGACGTACTTGTGTGGTACTCAGAGAGGGAGCTCTCTGACGAGTACGATGCGCTTGCTGCTGCTTACGAGGAAAATACAGATGACGAGAAACTCATCGAGAAATTAAAACTCGCTGCGTACGATCGAGACGAGCTCGACACTGCCCGGGCCCAGTCATCACTTAGGTGGGTTTCAGAGGTATTACCACATCTGTGGGGGTGAGGCGCTCTTTGAAAAGGGCGTTATTGATTCAGTCTTATATCAATCCTGGTCTGTGGTGGATTTAGGCGGACTGTATAGCGTGTGGAAAATGTTGACACAACACCTAAAAACACGGATAGCCGCGCTGTAGAGCTGCCAACAGGCGTCATGCATCCGCGCCCATTCGATGCTAGCCGTACGCTGGTCGCCGCTGTTGCGTGGCTCTCTGCGTGCGTCTCACTGTTCTGGCTGTTTTCCCATGTTGTTGGTGATGCCGCAGCTGGGGTATCTTGTGTCGTTGTAGCTCTTCTGGCTGCCGTGGTTTTGAATAAAAAAGATGCTCGTAGGGCGGCGTGGGTTTCCATACAGCTCGCACGCTGTGAGCCGCTGTTGGCGTACAAACACGAGGCGGGCTGTGCTGTGGACTTCACATTCGACCAAGGCACGATGTCGGTAGTTGACGCTAGATGGAACAGGAGGCATCGTAAACAGCTCTCACCAGGGATGAAGCATCTGCCGTTGTTCGTGTGGGACGATGACTACGTTAGTGAGTGGCGTGGGGCGGAGGACGATGTGCTACTCACAGATTTAACTTACGACGAGGCTTTAGGCGCCTCTCAACTTGTCCTCAAGGACACAACCTTTGACGTAGAGATGCTCTTAGAGAAGCGACCCGGACACCCTGTGCGTCTGATGGCGGTCAACTCACACAGCTCGCATGGAGTTCTTCGTTGCGCACGTGTTGCGCACCCTCTTGCGGCGCTTGACGGGGCGTATCCCTTAAACTAGGCGCTGACAAGAAGGGCCAGAACCCTTTTGCGGTAACTGGTAGTCCATTTAAGAGCTGCTTGTTGCGTAGCGAAGTAGAACTTTGTTTTGTGAGTGTTGGTGACGATCTCGACAAAGTAGCAGTCGGACTGAGTCTTGTCCTCGTTGTGCCATGTATCTGCTACCGGTGGTCGAACGACCGACGTCGGATTGTCTAGCAGCGGGTCCCCGCTCGGGTACCCCAGCTCAAACCAGTCATCGTCTCGTGTGTAATTGTCTGTGCTCATCTCATCAAAGATGGTGCCTAGTACCGACGACCTTGCACACAATTGCGCAAACCAACAAGTCCTACCTGCTGATATACGGGTCTCTTAGGATGCTGGCGCGCACCGTGCTAAATATGTCGTTAGGTTCAGAAACAGACCTGGGGTTGCTGACGCGTGTGGCGTAAAAACAGCCACGTCGATCCCGTACCGGAACTGGTGTGTGCTTGCAATATGACCCACACTGCCGCAGAGAATAAATGGAGACACACCGTTACCGAGTTGGTCCCAGGTCTTTTCTTAACAGGCGAGCCAGAGCCTGGAGAGTTCTCCGAGCGACACCGAGAATGGTCAACCCTAGGGGTGGAGCTAGTCATTGATTTAACGTTTGGCGTCAGTGCTGATTTTGACCGTCACGGGCTGAGATCCCTCAACCACCCAGAAACAGATGATGGTAGCCGCAAGCCTGTGGAGTGGTTTGATGACGTCGTTTCTGCCGCAAGGCAATGTAGCACGCTGCTGTATTGTCATACAGGTACTTCTTGCGGTCCGAGTGCGGCCTTTGCGGTGCTGCTAGACCGGGGCTACGACGAGTTTGATGCTCTAGACCGTCTATTTGCGGCTCGACCAGTAGTCACCGTAACTTACACACCTGAGGCCATGGAGTGGCGTTTTGGAATGCATGACCACGATGAACGTGCAGATCGTCTAGAGAGCTATAAACATTACCTGCTGAATATATCTGGGCGTAGCCTTCAAGAGGTCGCATAGCTCAGCATGTAACCAATGCGGGGTTATATGTGGCTTACGAGCCACACTTCGCCTGAGGTGGACAGTGCGTTAAATGGGAGACGTAGTTAAAAAGCCGGAACTGAACGCTGTGGAGATGATCGTGGAAATCCCACTCGGTTCTCGATTTAAATACGAAATAGACCCTGCCAGTTCCGAGTTGTGGCTAGATCGCGAACTCTTCACCGCGATGCGTTACCCCGTCAATTATGGCTTCTTCCCACGGACAAAAGGCGGTGATGGGGACGCCTTGGATGCGTTAGTACTGACAGACGATCCGCTTGTGTCGGGATGCCACCTGTGGGTTCGACCGCTGGCTGTGCTTAACGTACAAGATCAATCAGGTGACGACCAGAAAGTCCTGACCGTAGCGTGTAGTGACCCGCGATATTTGGGAGTAACCGATATCACACAACTCCCAGATCATGTATTAGCCGAGATTAGACACTTTTTCTCTGTCTATAAAGACCTGGAGCCTGGGAAGTTTTCAAAGGTAGGTCAATGGTCTGGTTCGGAGCAAGCTCTAATCGAAGTAGCGGAGTCCCAAAGAGCATACCTAGAACGAGCGTGACGAATAAGACTTGGTTTGTCTAGTTTGTGACCCTGCTCATTGCTTCAAATGTGGAAGAGGTAACACTCAACTAACAAAGGAGTCCCTCATGGGTCTTTTTATTTTGCTGTTCTTCGCCATCTTCATAATGGGAGCTTGGGTCAGCTGGGATATCAGCGTTAGTGCTCTCCGTGGAATTAAAGGACGAGGTGCTTTGCGCGCGTTCTCTAGTATCGGAGTTGCCGCTTTTGCTGCAGCTTGTGGATTAGTATCACTTGCTACTCCTGTGCTCATCCTGTACTTCATAGGCTGAGACGTAATAAAAACAATCCTCACGGATAGCTATCTGTGAGGATTATTATTCCTCCAAGAAGCGACTTTGTACTCTATTGGATACTTCCGTTTGCAACGAGTGACGCGAACAACTCTATGTAGCCTTGGTTAGCGCCTTCGACTGCGTGTCCTGAGCGCCTTGCTACGTCAAGCCACGCTCTGTCTGGTCCGATTTTTTCTACGAGCGTCGCGTACAAAGCTTCACCTTGCGCTAGCGGAACAACAGTGTCCAGAGCACCATACGCCAGGTACGTGGGCGGTGCGTTCTTGTCTACCGCGTATAGAGGCGATGCTTTTTCGAGTGCGTTTCTTGAACATCTCAGCACGTCTCTTGGGCCCTCATACCCGCACGCAAGTGCGTGATTCACGATAGCGGACTTTGAGTATCCGTAGATGAGATTTTGATCTGCTGCGAATACCGACATATCAACAGGCGCTGCTAGCAGTATCACGCCGTCTGGTCTCTCTAGTAAAATAGGTTTATCAAAAGCAGCTAAGGCTGCGAGATGCGCACCTGACGAGTGTCCAGCAAGTATGACTGTAGAGGCGTTGACGCCAAGCTGCTGTGCATTCGTACGGACGTGTCGTACGGACGCCCTCACGTCGCTCACCATTCCAGCTACGTCTGTCTTTGGTGCGAGACGGTAATCGACTGAGACGATGTCCCAGCCTGCACGGGACAGAGCCACAAGCGATTCTGGGAGATTGACAAGATCGGCGGTACCCGACATCCAGGCGCCTCCGTGCACGAAAACCAACGTTCCCTGACTTGTTACAGGCGCGTGTGATACGCGCAGGTCGGGTACAACATTAGTCCCGCGGCTGTCCTGCGTATTCGACGACAGATGACTGTATTTGGGGTACAACCTTGCTGCTGTGCCGGAGGAGTGGCAGGCGGTGAGCGCCGTCATGAACAGCGCTGAGATTACAACTGCTCGGGTCTTTTTGAGGATTTTCATAGTAAAGAAAGTGACTCTCTCAACAGAGAACGCACGCGTGTAGTGCCGATAAAAACTTACATTTGCGCTAGATGCGTATTGGATTACGTTGCGGGACGCTGAGCCTGGTTACAGGACTATGTCTGCTATGCAACTCAAGCGATTTCCCCTGGTCACAGCGGTGTTAGTAGCCATCCCACTCGCATCTGCCGAGGCGCAAGCGGTCTCTTTAATAGTAGAGCGACCAGCGGTATTGACTTGCGAAACAGCGACCACTGGTGGTCTTAGTTACCGTAACGACACGACAAACACTCCTGACGAAGTGCGCGTCATTGGCGTAAGCGCTCAGGGTCGTCCAATAACAGCTGAACACTGGGGACCGCAACAAGGCCCTCAAATTCTTGTCATTGGACAAATACACGGCGACGAGTGCGCACCTGCTTTCCTGGTTCGAGAACTCAGACAGAACCCTGTCACGTCAAAAGGTGTGTGGCTGATACCCACTTTGAACCCTGATGCGATGACCATGTTCTCACGACTCGACTCACAAGAACGTGATCTCAACCGGGACGGGTACAGAGCTAGGGCTCCAGAGACTCGCGCATTACTTGACTTCACACTTAGCGTAAAGCCAGCTCTCACGCTACACGTACACTCGCCTTACGGCTGGGTGGGGCAGTACAACGGCGGCGCAGCGCAGAGACTTGCCGCTGCTATAGCGCGAGGCGCGAAATGGGGATCTGTCAAGTACGCCGGTGGCAACCTTACTGATGGGCAAGCTTTTTTATGGGAAGGCCAGAACCGCGTGCTGCCAAAACATCAGTCGGTGTTAGTGGAGTTCCCTGCAGTATCGCGATTTGAGGCGCTCGGGGCACCCAAGCGTTCAAGCGTACGTTATGCGTCAGTGGCAGAAGTATCGCGAGTTGCCAAAGTGATACGTAACAGTATTCAGCGACTGAAGCTATAAGTACGTCTAGCGCGGAGTTCTCGAAGTCTGCTTATTGCTTGCCGGAGTACGGAGCTTTCGTGGATTTAGATTCGTTAGCTGCGTAGCGAGCTCTTCTATCTGCTATCTCATTACGAAGAAAACCGTTATGACCGCGCACCCACTGAAACTCAGTGACACACCCAGCGCTCTTGCGAACTGAGAGAAGCTCTAACGCCGACTCAATAAGTTCTCTGTTGGCGACAGGCTGACCGGCTTTGTTTGTCCAACCATTACGACGCCAACCATGATGCCACTTAGTGAGTGCGTTGATCGCGTACTGCGAATCTACCTCGAGCACTACGTCCTCAACTCCTACATGGACGAGTCCGTAATAAACTGCGGAGAGCTCCATCTGATTGTTGGTGACAGGTAGATGTATGCCGCCCGACCCCCAGCGCTCCTCATCTATGTAGTAGCACCAACCTCCAGGGCCTGGATTTCCGAGCGATGAGCCGTCAGTTGCCATTTTAAGCGGGGTTGTCACAGACATGACCGTGTCGGGTGAATGTAGACAATGCACGACAGCGGCTCTTTTGATACAGAACGTCGATTTGGTGCCTGCGTACTGCACAGCTCTAGCGACCTAGCTCCATCTTATATTTTGGTGGCTGATTTAGAAATCGCCAGGCGCTACTTGCAGACAAACGAGGCCGAGCGACCTCCACATGTCCACCACCTGGTTGCGATCGTCAAGAACCACAAACACGTTGTAGCTGGGCTTTATGTGTCTCTCGTAAAGCTCTTGTTTAACTATCGAGTCCTTACGAGAGTCGCCAGCCTCACGCATGTACAACTCAGGTGCTTCGACGACATGTCGAGACAGCCACTTAATAGTCTCCTCGCGACAAGAGCCGTCACGTCCAGACATAAACACAATACGCTTGCCGTTTCTAGAGAGTGCTCGAACTACCGCGATAACTACGTCGTTCGGAGTGTCCTCACCGACTCTGTGCCAATCGAACGGACTGCGGTCGTTCATGATCGCTACAGTGCCATCTATATCTACTAACACTACTTCTGGTCGTGTGCTTGTTGAAGCTACCCAACTACTTGACGCTGTGCCGCCGAGATGTTGCTGATACATATCTCGAATCACTTGCTCGCCGACTGAGGCATTGCGGAGCGCGTCTCTCTTGATGCACTCTTCTAACGGTACGTCGCAGAAATCTTGAACATGAAAATCGGCTTGGTGTTTATGAGCTATCTCTCTTAGGCGTTGCTCGTGAAAAGGAACCAAGTTTGTGTCATCTACTATGACGTCTACTCCTGATTTCAGGAAAGTCGATACGAGTGAGTCTCGAGCCAAGACGATTTGGCTCTCTGTGCCTTTTGAATGGGCTCCTGCGTGGAGCATCGCGCGAAGTTGGTCCTTAGTGATGCGTACTAGATGTCCGGGAGGAGCTGCTAGGACTTGCTCATTAGACCATGTGGACTTACCAGAGGCTGGTAGGCCCTTGGTCATTGTTAATTTTGCCACAACGTCTCTTTCCTCGTGTCTAGGGCTTTTGTAAGCTTTTCTACTATGCACACTGTGCAGTGGGATCGCTGTTTGACAACGAAGAACTCAGGCTATGTACGTGGCAGATCCTGGTCGTTGGGCATAGATACGCTTTGTCTTTGTAATACTGTTAGTGGCTTACAGCGCTAGTTAGCCAGGTCGCAGACTTGCAGCAGCGAGGTGAGATCTTCGCGCCAAGTGGGGAGCATGCTCTCAAACAATGAGAGCGATGCTCTGGTGTGCAGAGCGTCTGCGCAACGTTCGGCAATGCTCCACAAAGCAGGATTGGACCAGCGAGTATCCCAGGTACCTCGGGGTGAAGACCATGAAGCTGGAGTTTCCCAGTCTGAAAGTTTCTCGGACATCAACAGCGCTGTCTCAACTTTGCTTACTCTTGGATCAAGAGCGATGGCTTCGATTAGAGACACTCGTAACCACTCGGGCAGGGTTTTGTAGAAGGAGACGACTTGTGTCTCGTCGTAGGAAGGATCGGTCAAGTGTTCGCCAGAACGTCCGTTGTTGCTGATGCACAGTAATGTTCTACAAGACGGAATCGGGTACGCGAATTTCGTGTGCTTTGCAATGTTGAGCGACGGTAACGATAGGTGCGGGAGAGCTTTCTTTAGTTCGTTCAGCGGAAGCAGTAAGAGCGCGCGTGTGATGGCGTCATTACCTGGATGTCCGTCCTTATCACTCAAAAGCTGAAGTATCTTAGGGTGTCGAGAGAGGATGGATCCGAGATCTCGACGACCTCGCACGAGTGCTAAAACTAGGCCGCCGTCACGGTTTCTTACTGCGCGGTCAGCGAGTGCGAAGGCATGCTCTTTGGTGAGGTTCTTATTGTACGGGAGGGCTCGAATCACCGATGGGTTTGGTCCATCGATAAACGTCTGAATGAGCACCTGGTTCTCTGTGGAAGCTGCCACGATCTTTTTGCCACGTAACCCGCTCATCGACAGCAGCTCATCTTGTACCGCACTAGACAATGGGGAGGTGACGAGCCACGGGTCAGGGAGATGCTCTACCACCATATGGTCAAGTAGTGGTGAGGTCTGGAGCGAGCTAAACAGCATCTCTTGGAAACTGAGCGCGAAACTGGTCCTCATATATCCTCACTGTACATCCCTGCTGACGTCAGGCCTTATTCACAAACTAGCGCTATACGTGAGTCGCGTGTAGACCATTGCGAAGTAGTAGTTAACAGCCCTCAAGTAAGTTGCCTCATCTACGCTCCAGGCTTACAGACCAGTAAGAGCGCACTGTGTATAACAGAGAAAAGAGGCACTCGTGAATCAGATCATCACAGACTACATTGCAGAGCGAGACCCTCGCTATGTAGAGCACACGACCGATGGCGCTATCGTGTTAGACCACGGGAGATCTAACGGTGGGAGAGAGATTCTCGCTAGGGACGCCTACTGGAGCATGGCTGACCCGGGTCCTGATGCTGTGTTTTTCGCTGTGTGCGACACATCAATCACTGGTATCAGCGGACGCGACCTGGTGTCTACTTCCGAGATGACTGACGTGCTCCTAGACTTGCGGCGACTCTTTTCAGATTACGTCGCAAAGCAGTCCTAACGACTGTTACATGTCGCTTATCGCGATGTTGCTGCCTAGGTAGTTTTTCTAGTCCGTGTTTAGCAGCGATCCAGCCAAACACACACCTTTAGCATCTCTATTAATTCTTCTGGTGTCTCGGGGACCCCGTTAGCGAGAAAACCTTGCTCTGAGAGAGTCTTGGCTGCTACTCCTGAAAAACCATAAAGAGAGGGCTCGATACGTCCTGACGCTGCCATCTCGCCAAGCCATGCTCCAGAGTTATTTCTGTACCTTGGTTTGACGCGTGGTGCTATCAAAAACCGACGCTCTGATAACGCGTATCCGATAGCTCCCAAAGTCCCACGAGATCCACGAGGAGTTTCGCATGGGACCATAACACTAGACAGTCCTGCGATGATACGGTTACGAGCTTGTAGCCGTCCCGCCGTCGGAGGCACTCCTGGTGGATGCTCTGACACTAAGGCCCCGCCATTTTCTACAATAGAGAGTGCCAACTCTGAGTTCTCTAACGGATGAACTGTGTCGAGTCCGTGAGCTAGAACAGCAACAGTCGTAGCGCCAGCCTCTAAAGCAGCTTTATGAGCAGCCGTGTCGCAACCAAGCGCCAGACCTGACACGACGGGGACACCTAGTTCCGCAGCTGCTTGCGCTCCGATAGTCGCCACTGCAGAGCCGATTCGGGTCATCTGGCGGGTGCCGATGAGAGCCACTCCGGTAGCTGCAGGGATGGTGCCTTTCACAAACAAAACAGGAGGAGGTGCTGAAATGGTCGCGAGACGCTTAGGGTACTGTTCTGACCCGAACAGAACCGTTGTAAAACCTTTAATATCTACCTCGACCGGCTTGACGCGAGGTATTTTGAGTTCGTCAAGTTCGCCTGCCGAGAGTCGCTCGTAGTTGCCATAGTCAGGTAGGAGGCTGAGCAGGTGGGTGAGAGTCGAAGGCTTCATGCCTGCAGCGAGCAAACCAGCCGCGTCTTTACCTTCCCAAGTCATGATTTCATCGTGCCTGTACAAGCGGCTGTAGCACGCAGTTTGGAAATGCCTGCCTGCTTTGTGAAGAGCGTTGCTGGGCAGCAGAAGGCTGTTGACATAAGGTACTATTAAGGAACAGTGCCGTCATAGTGGACACTACGAAATCAGTTGATAAAGACAACGTAAATGACGTCACTAGCATGCTTTCTTCACTCCCGAAAGTTGTTCTACACGACCACTTAGATGGTGGCGTGCGGGCCCAGACGGTCGTCGATTTAGCTTCGCGTCTAGGCGGGAAACTCTCTGGTATGGGATCAGACGAAGTTTTGGCGGTCCTGCAGCGCGGTGCTGGTAACGAGCGGAGCTTGGTGTCGTACCTTGAAGCGTTTCCCCTAGTAACAGACCTACTGAGAACCACCGAAGACTTGCACAGAGTTGCTCGAGAGGCTGTGACGGACTTGGTACGGGACGGCGTTTTGCACGCTGAGATTCGTTTCGCGCCTCAGCTTTACAGCCGGTGGGGGATCACACTCGACGACGCCATAGAGGCCGTCTCAGATGGTGTGCTCGGGGAAGCGCAACGACTTGGTATCAGTGCTGGCGTTCTCGTCTGCGGGATGCGGGACCAAGACGACCTCACTACGCTATCTCACGTAGTTCAACGCTGGCAAGGTAGCGGTCATGTTGTTGGATTTGACCTCGCAGGTGACGAGCTTGGTCATCCTGTAACCAAACATGCCGAAGTACTCAGATCACTTGCGCTAGCAGGAGTACCGCTCACCATCCATGCTGGGGAGTCAGCATCATGGCAGAGCGTCAAAGATGCGTTGGATGCGACCTATTGGCGAAGCAGGATCGGACACGGGGTGCAAGCGTTTGAGAATCCAGAGTTTGTTTCTGAACTTGTCATGCGCGATGTACATCTTGAGGTCTGTCCGAGCTCCAACTTGCACACCGGTGTTTATCCCTCAATAGAAGACCACCCAGTAGATCATCTTTTAAAGGCTGGAGTGCAGGTTTCTATCAGCGCGGATAACCGTACGATGTCCAGCACCACCACGACATCAGAACTCCTCTTACTGGTCGAGACATTTAACTGGGGGCCAAAAGAGCTGTACGCCGTTCAGCATAATGCTCTAGAAGCTGCCAACTGTTCAGAGGAGACGAAGTCTCGTGTTCGCGGTGCATTAGATGAGTGGGTTTCCTCGAGAGACTAAAGCCCCTAACCTGGCGTCTGAATGTGGTCCTATGTGATTCCGCTTTGCCGTAGCGGACAGTGCTCTGTGTGTCTGCGTTATCTTTTGCACAAGAAGCTAGTGGCTCTGTTGTAGAGGAGATACGACTATGCGCCAACGCTCTGAGGCAACGCCGTGGTCTAGCGGCATCACGCAATGGTGAAGGAGCACCAGTAGTACTCGTACACGGTTGGTTAGGTAGTTCTTTGCAGCTGCTTTCTTGGCTCGACTGCATAGATACTGCTAGACCTGTGTATTTCTTCGACTACTCCTCGATCATCCCTGACATTGACAGCGCAGTTGCGGAGCTAAGTGAGACTCTTCTACAAGTATCAAAACAGCACGACCGCTTGGTCATGGGTGCAGGACACAGCTTAGGAGGCGTGTTACTGGCGAAGGCAGCACAACCTGAAACCGTCTCTGGATATCTAACAGTGTGCTCGCCTGTCAAATTGTTGCGCGACCCTCCAGCGACTATGGAACTGAACGTCTCTGGTCGCTACGACTTTGTAGTACCAGCCTCACTGGCTGTCAGGAGAGGCGCGCAGGCTTACGCCCAGTCAAACTCAGGTCACTTGTCGGCGATAGCGCACGACAGTACGCTCTCTGCACTGCGCTTTTTGGATGAGCAAACATCGTGACCGCGGCTGCCTGCACGAACTAGCAGATCGTTCTTCGCGTGAGAAGTTGCTGCTCTGTACGCGATAACAGCGCTGAGCGGGGCTTGTACTAGAGGCGCAACGGCGTAAGCCACAGTGCGCGTCCCTATTGCATAGATGATCCAGGCAACGTTCTCTATTGCCACCAAAGAGTAGGCAGTAGCTGAGACTCCTGTAAGGTCGCGCGCCTTAATTGATTTATATGTCTGAGGCAGCACCCAAGTGAGAGAGCCCAGAACAGCGGCGTACTGAGATAACCCTAGGTATGAAGCAACAATAGCCACGGACACAGCGATAGCTGCCTGCAGGGAAACAGATCGCGTGTGCTCTTTGATCAGAACCCAACTCAGGACAAAGCCCCAAACAACAGCCGGGCCTAAAGAAGACGCTAATGCTGGTACGTCTTTAATTGTCGCGGTGTAATGACACCACGAGAGCATCGTGGCAAACCCGAGTGCAGCACTGGTAGCGGACACCCCGGCAGAGTTTCCAGTACGCGCAAGACGTACAGCCTGCGGGGCGACTGTGAGAGTTGACGCTACTGCCAGCGCCCATCCAAATAATTGTAAAAACATGCTTTTTATAGTGCCTGACGTCAGACGCCTAGCACGCGCGGATCCGCCCCTAGGTCGTCTCCCTGGCGCGCCCAGTGTCTTATATGCGGAGTTAATACAAAACAAGGAGCAAAAACCATGTTCATATTACTCATTATTGAAGCACTGGCGTTAACGATTTCGTTTTTCGCCAGCGCAGCAGCGTTGATTACCAAGAGGACTCTTGGTGCATCTAAGACCAGTGCCCTCGCGGTGCTGTCTTGCTCAACACTGATCGCCGTCATCTGTGACAGTGGTTTAGTGGGAAAGTTCAACGGACCACACCTTGCAGGCGTGCTCGTTTCTTACCTGAGCTTTGGTGTTATCGTCGCAAGACTTAACAACAAACGCTACGCGTAGCTAAGAAGTTCCTAGACTCACCTCTGGGGACTTTTTATACACTCTCTTTGCAGGCCGTACTTCTTGTGGCGCAATCTGCTTGATCTATTAGTCGCAGTTTTCTGTAAGGAGGAATAGCGCCCACTTTGAAGGTTTCGTCATATCAAATCTGTCAGGTGCAGATAATGCTGATAAGCCCGCAAGCCTGGTTTCAGAGCAGTTGGCATAAGATAGATCTTCAGAAGTTTGGCGCATTAGAGACGTGGGGAACGCGTCTTGCGTCAAAACGCGAATGTTGTCGTCTGTCGCATCTATCGGATAGCACGCTTCAGCTAGATGCTCCCAACATGTGTCAGCTGACAATCCAAAAGATTGGAGCAAGGCGTTATATGCGGAAAGTTCACCAAGTGAGTGTCTGTAAAGCCCTACGCAGTCGTGCCCGTCGCGCTCAGAGAAGGCTGCTATCGCGGCAGCGATGGTTTGGTTGACCTCTAAGCGTATGCCCACTAGATACTTATGGGCACAAGAGACACCGGTGGTTTGGTTTGCGACTGCGGTGTAGGCAAAACCTTCCGGTAGGGCAGGCAGTACGATGTTGTGCGGATTCACTTCTGTAGCAAGCATCAAGACTGGTGCGCCTTCAGCTAACTCTGCTGCGTCGTGGAACGCACCCCAGACACTGACGTAGCTCCGTGCATTACCGTCCTCATCTTTATACGAGTGGTGACTGGGGGCGGTAGCGATGCCGTGCGTTGCCAAGACCTCCCCCTGGCGGCGCCAGAGCTCATATCGAGAGCGTTCTACGTTGTTTAGTACTTCTAGCTGTAGGGTCTCGTTTTGTTCTTGCATACGTACATACTGCCTAAGGATGAGCACGCTGCACGCCGCTGATTGGCGTATGTGTTCTGGCGCTGACTGTATCGTGTATGAAACTTCTCGGATCCGCGTGCGTGTTAGTGCTTGCTGTCATCTCCTCGTCTTGCTCCCAGGCCTCTTTTGATCAGATAACTGCAGTTGGTAAAAAAGCAATAGAGGATACCTCCGCACTTGCAGCTGGAGAAGTTCTGCGGTTAGCGGTAGAACGTGAGGCGCCCAAGCAAGGACTTGACCCTAGAAGTGTTTCTCTTATACAGACAACTGCCTCCAAGACGCCTGGTCTATCTGTAGTTGTAAACGACGCTGACTTTGATGGTCTCGTAGACGGCGGGAAGTTCCAGATCGTCATTCTTTCTACCACTGGATGCGTCACGCTGACATCGCCCGCTGGCCCAGGTCAGACTTTGCTAGGAGCTTGCTGAAACACCTAACGCCATTGTGCGTAAATGGCGGTAGTGCGACAAAACACCCTGTGTGAGGCTTTTATGTGTGAGGTACTTTAAGCCTGCATCTTGACAGTACTTGCGCACCGTTTTCGACATGTCTTTATAGCAAGTGTGCGGGAATCGCGGAGCGAGGTGGTGCTCGATCTGGTTATCTAAGCCACCGTACATCCACCCCATATACCAACCAGCTACTTTGTTGCCGCTTTCAATATTGACAGTTGTCTTCAACTGATGAGACAACGTGTGAGCCCCTGAGTGCTCAGTATCAAACGGAAGGATCTGGGCTTCCTCTACGCAGTGCGCTAATTGGAACACGACGGACAACGAAAAACTGACAAAAAATGCCACAGCTAGGTACGAAGCAAGGACTATGTACCATGTGTGGAGAAACAACGGGATGGCGAGCGCCCATGAAGCGTGCGCGAGTTTTCCACCTACTACACCTACGACTGTGCTGGTGCGCACTTCGCGAGTCACACCGTCATGAGTTACTGTCTTGGCTGCTAGCTTTCCAAAGTCACCAACAAAGAGCCACTTGACGGTGAGGAAACAGTAGAGAAACCAGGCGTAGATATGCTGATAACGAAAGTACCACCTAGTCTCCTGGTGATCTGACAAACGCAGGAACGGCATCTGCTCTATGTCGTCATCCAGTGTCTGAACATTGGTGTGTCGGTGGTGCGTCAAATTGTGCTGAAAACGCCACATCCACGATGACGCTCCGAGTGCATCAGCGACAACGGCTGCTGCCTTATTAAGGCCTTTGTTTTTAGAGAAAGCTGAGTGGTTAGCGTCATGCATGATCCCGGTAGCAGCAGCTACGCATGCATGCGCGACGAGCACCAGTCCCGCTATATGGAGAACAGGGTGACGGTTGCCTATGACGGCCAGGTAGTAGCCGACAGCGAACACGGCAGCTATCGAGATGGCCTTAGCGTGAAGCTTCCTGCGAGCTTTGCGCACCCCTGACTTGTCTGGGAGAAAGTGTCGAATTGACCGGATTTCAGGCTCGACGATGTGGTCCAGACTCGTGTATCCACGGGTCACTTCTGTAGGGGCGTATGCTGCTTGATTCACACGCCACACAGTGCCGGCCGCGTCGAGGTTCACCACCAGGTTGCTCAAAAAAGTAGGCAACTAAGCTGACAGGCACGCATATTTGCTTGTAGCTCGACTTTAGACGTGTTAGTCCCTTATACGGCAACGTTCTCGCCCCGGTGTAGCTTGGACGAGTTGCTTTGCCCCCAAAGGTGACTCCTGTTAACAACCGACAGGAGAACCGCATGAATTATTTACATGCCATCACCCTCACGTCACTCTCAGCAGAAGCGCAACTCGCAGCTGCTAAGACTGGTGACTCACAACTATGCGAGAACCTCGCATACAACACACAACTGCAATCTGAAGCCGCGAATTTACTGTGGCGAGATAAGCGACCTACGGTTAAGCGCTTAGCTCTTCGAGCTATGTCTGACACCGACGTCCTCAACGAGCACGTAGTAGGGACAGGACTGTACGCAGTAGCGGCAGCTTCTAACCCAAACACTTCGCATGCGAGGCTCGGGTGGGTTACTAGCTCATCTGCACCACGTGTGGCACTGGCTGCCTACTGCAACGACAACACTCCGCTCGCTGACAAAATCAGGCTCACCCCTGAAAGAGCATACCAACTAACTGAAGTTAGTGGGAATCTTGCAGAGAGGGTTGTACGCAGTTACGAGCTAGTTCTCGCAAACCCGTGGATCAAAGAGCAGCCAGAGAAATGGTCGCATAATCTGCGTCGCGGTATGACTGGACTGCCTTGTTTGACTTTAGAAGAGTCACACAAGCTTGATAGCTGCGGCTACAAACAGTGGGCGAGCTACAAAGGGCATCCAGCACGAGTTGGAGAAAACATTCAAACTCTAACGACGAGCGAGCTTCTACAGCGCGGCTCTAGTGCTTGCGACCTTGTTGCTCTAACCAGGCCCGACTTGACCGAAGACGACGCTTTCATGGTGTTGTACTCGCGTAAAATAGCTGCAGAACCTCACGTACTCGCACGCTTCATTAAGCGTTTTGGTGTAGGAGTCATCCTTAAACCCTCACTCTTATCAGATAGTCGTTTTTCTGGGGCTTCCTGGACTAATCCGGCTATTGAAGCTAGAGACAGAGTGCCCAATGTAAATGCTTGGTATGACCTACAAGCGGCTTCCTTGAAGCTGGGTTCATCTGAAGCAGCTTGGGCTTTGTTTGCGAACATGGCTAATAACTGGGGTTCCTCAGCTGAAGAACTCGCCGTCGCATGCGTGGCGTTGTGAAAATCTAGGATGCGTTGTACAAACAGCGCATCCTTGTATATGACTATTTCCAGGAGTTAAGAACTTGCTTCACCAAGCTGCCAGAACC
>Ga0102917_1000130_pt1 | contig 23561 bp, 26 predicted proteins | sample Colrivmet1562A02_FD_78201 | JGI IMG/M metagenome (GOLD analysis project Ga0102917, IMG submission 78201) | Estuarine microbial communities from the Columbia River estuary - metaG 1562A-02 | ecosystem: Environmental > Aquatic > Marine > Intertidal zone > Estuary | place: USA: Columbia River...
AGATGGTCTCTTTCACAAAGAGCCAGATCCTGCTCCAGGCCGGCACAGCAATGATGGCTCAAGCAAACAACGTTCCACAGAGCGTCCTGCGTTTGATGCAATAAACTAAACGACCTTCGGGTTTGTTCGAGGAGGCCTCTGGGGAAACCCGGAGGCCTTTCTCGTTTACTGGGTTTCTAGCCTTATTTAAAACAGGTCTCAGCACTGGTCAGTAAAAGTCTTTACAGCTATGGGTCTAGCTTTCTAGAGGGGGTGAAGCTGGCCTAGACGGGGCTGTTTTCGGCACGTTTGTCAAAATCGTGTGAAGAGTTCCGATACTCGAAATAGTCGCAAGTAAGACCCTTGACGGAGAGTTCAAGGGGCGCACCATGCGATGAGCGGCTATAAGTGGTCGCACGGAATGTCCAACACGGAAAAGCCAGGAGGCTGTCATGAGAATCAATAATAACATCGCTGCGTATAACGCTTACCGCAATGTTTCTGGAACAAACAACCAGATGGGTAAGAGCCTTGAAAAGCTCTCATCTGGTAACCGCATTAACCGCGCAGCAGATGACGCTGCAGGTTTGGTTATCAGCCAGAAGCTACGCGCTGAGAGCACAGGCTTGCGTGCCGCTATTCGTAACGTGCAAGACGGTATCTCTGTTGTGCAGGTTGCTGAAGGCGCACTAACTGAGATCCACGCAATGCTCACACGTATGCGCGAGCTTGCTGTACAATCAGCTAACACTGGTGCTAACGATGCAACTGCTATCGGAGCCGCTCAAGCTGAAGTCGATGCACTTGCAGCTGAGATCACACACATTGGTGCATCAACACAGTTCGCTGGTCTTGATCTTCTTGACGGCAGCTACTCTTCCAAAGCATTCCAAGTCAGCGCTAACTCTGGTGACGTTGTAACAATCAGCATTGCAACAATGGACGCAGCTGCATTGACAGTTGCTTCTTTGGCAATGACAGTTGCCGCTACAGCCATCACTGACATTGACGCTGCTATCGATGCTGTTTCAGCAGAGCGCGGTGCGCTCGGTGCGATGCAGAACCGTTTTGACTCGATGATCAACAACCTTCAAGTATCTGTTGAGAACTTGACTGCATCAGAGTCACGTATCCGCGATGCTGATATGGCTGCTGAAATGATCACTTTCACACGCAACCAGATCCTCCAGCAGGCTGGTATGGCGATGCTCGCACAAGCGAACAACGTTCCACAGAGCGTTCTCAAACTCCTTCAGTAAAATTCGGACTGGACATCCAACAAAGACCGCTGCCTTTGGGTGGCGGTTTTTGCGTTTACGAGACGTTCTCGCAACATGGACAATCGTAATTCTCTGCGCACTGTGTGAGACGAGACTAAGGCGAGAGCTGATGCTGATATCACTGTCTTTTGACAGGATTAGGTATCAAGGAGGAGATTAAATGTCGAACATAACATCTGCAGTGGGCGCTGGCATGGGTGCAGGTTTTGACATTAACGCTGTTATCGACGCCACGATGGCAGCAGAACGCGCGCCGATCAACCTCATCTCAAAAAAGCAGGCTGCTATACGTTCTGAGATGACAGCCGTGACTGCTGTTAAAAACCGCGTGGAGTCCCTCAAGACTGCCGCAAAATCTCTAGACACTACAGCTGGTATTCACCTCTTCACTGGGACTAGTAGTGACGAGGCAACTGCAGTCGTTACAGCAACCGGGTCCCAAGTAGACACAGCAAGTCTTTCTTTTCGTGTAACACAGGTTGCTAGCACCCACTTGTTTCGCTCTTTGGGCACTGCTTCTTCTAAAACTCTCGCAGGCGGCGCGACGACTGAGACAAAGCTGGCGCTGCTTCGCGGGGCGGGGTCGATGGGTGTGTCTTCTGTACGGTCTGACGCAAACGCGACTGTTGGTGAGCTCTCTTTACGCGTGTCTAGACCAACAGTGAAGGCCGTTTTGACGGGAGGCAGTCTCTCGGCAGCCAATGTTGTAGATGGGTCGAATGACACTTTAGCACTCACTGTCAATGGCCAAGCCAAAAACGTGACGATCGCGCATGGCACGTACGACCGGGCAGCCTTAATCACTGCCGTAGACGCAGCTCTTGCTGCTGCCGGTGGAGCTGGAGCAAGTGCTAGTGGAACTTCTATCTCTATCGCTACGACACGCGAGGGCAGTAACGCAACGCTCTCCGTCACTGGCGGAACCGCACTCTCTCTTTTGTCATTAACGCAGGGCTCTACTTCCGGTATAGACGGTGAGCTCTACGTTGGCGAGACACGCTACGCGGTGTCTAGTGCTGGCGCGGGCGAGAGTATGGTTGCTGGAGCACACACCGTTACTTTCGCTACCGGTCTTAGACTCGGGAAAGCTACAGGGAGAGTTGTTTCTACGGGTGACGGAAGTTTGTCGAGCGTCGTATCTGCTATCAACGCTACCACCGTAGGTGTTCGAGCAGGCGTCGTCGGCGTTGGTGCTGGCTCTCGCCTGCAGCTTCAATCTGACAAGAGCGGCGTCGATTATGCGCTCAACGTCGATGGGTCGGTGTTCTCAGGTGTAGGTGGGATGGTGCAAGCCCAGGCAGCAGCGGACGCCACTTTGACCATCGGTGAGGGAGCTGGTGCGTACTCGCTAACGGACTCAGATGGGGTGTTTTCTAGTCTCGCAGAAGGATGGACAGTCACCGCGAAGAAAGTCTCCGCTACCCCTGTCACACTGAGCGTCGCGCGCGACTCTAACGCGGTAGCTGACAAAATGGAACAACTTGTTAAAGCCGCTAACGACGTCTTGAAAGAAATCAAAACACAGACCTTCGTAAGTTCAGCAAAAGGCGGCAACAGAGGAGCACTGGCTGGGGACGCCACCATCAAGAGCATTGCTGCAAGCATCAGGAGCGCTTTCTCTGGTGGGGTGGGACGCTCCAATGTGCCGGGTTTGAACTTTACGCGCGACGGAGTTATTGAGTTTGACAAGGCAGTTTTCAAAACGAAATACGAGAGTGACCCAGTAGCAGTATCTAGTGCGCTCAGTAAAGCAGGCACATCTACTGGAGCTGGCATCACTTTTGATAGCGCTACTGCTGACACTATAGCCGGGACTTACAACGTGACAGTTTCGAGTCTCGGGACGGCTGCAGCTTCCTCTGTTTTATTTTCTGGTGGAGCTACAAGCGACACCACCATAGGAGTTCGTTCAGGCACTCTTGTGGGCCTCTACGCTGTGCGTAACGGCGATACAGCAGCATCCATAGCTGCTGGGCTGAACGAGGCTTTGGAGGCGTCTGGGATCACCGCTAGAGCGAGTGTGTCGGGAGGTGGGGTTGTGATTTCTAGTGAATCCCCAGGTGCAAGCTCCTCTTTTGAATACACGTCAGACTATGGCACCGCCGCTTTCAGTACTTTCACTGGCACAAACCCTACAGGGACTATTGACGGTGTGGCAGCAACTGGTAGCGGTCGGTACTTAAGCCTCCCTACAGACAGCACGTCAAACGCAAAGGGGCTGAAGCTCTCGCTGGGCTCTAGCACAGATGCTTCTGGAAGCATTTCTTACTACGGAGGTACCGCTGGGATAGTAGCTGCACTGGCCACGCGGCTGCTCACCTCTGGCAATGGCACTCTGGCGGTCTCCTCCACGAGCCGCGAGAGTCGCATCAGCGCGTTTGATAAACAGATCACGCGACTAGAGGCCCGCATGACGCTCCGAGAGGGTGCGCTGAGACGTCAGTACTCGCAGCTTGACTCCATCATGGGTGGTCTCAAAGGCCAACAGTCCTGGATGACCAACCAGATCAGTAGCCTCAACAAGAGTTAGCTCCACGTCTCTCATGGGACGACACTTGTATCGGCTCCACAATAGGGTGCAGGCTTTAACAAAGGCCGGACTGTGTGGAGACAGCCATGGATGGCGGGCCCTTGTGGTCTCAAATAGGAACACCTAACCAGACACCGCGTTGCGGAGAGGAAACATCCAATGGCAAACACAATAGACCAATCTGATATTGATAAAGCTGAAGCACGCGAGAAGTTTGCGGACGTGTCGAGCACGACTCTCACACCGGCGCGCATCGTTGTGATGTGCTTTGAGCGCATCGACAGAGACCTGCGCATGGCAGAGAGTGCCATCTCGCGCGGCGCCGGCGCAGACGCGCACCAGTACGTAGGGCACGCGCAAGAGATCATCAGCCATCTCTTAGAAGGCATCGTTGTATCTGACTGGGAGGGTGCTGAAAAACTCTCCTTGATTTACACCTGGTCCTTTGGTGAGTTGCTCTCAGCCAGTGTCAGGCTCGACTCCTCGCGCATCTCTACAGTTCGCACTCTGCTAGACACGATCGGTGGGGCCTTCACACAGGCAGCTGCCGCCGTTGCCGTTGCAGCAGACACTAACGGCGTCACGCTCGCTGCTAAAGCATGAGTCAAGCGCACCCTTTGGGCGCGCTTGATGAACAGCTCGACAACTACTTGGAGTTGTATCAACAGGTAACGCAGGGCGACAGCACCGTCGAGGTGCCTGCTTTTGTGGAACCTGGCAACTTACACGAGCTCTCAAAAGACGACGTTGACACACTGGTAGAGCTGCTCGCCCAAACAACAGAGCTGATTGCTATCGTAGAATCGCAGATGAACGAAATCGCTGAGACGCTGCGCAAGCTTCCTGTGGCTACAACTGGGCCTGAACGCTCTGGCTTGCTAGACAAAAAGGTCTGAGAGATGAACTTACTCGCGGTTGTGATGATTATAGGCATAGCAGTGTCTTGCACAATCGCGTACTTGTTGATGTTTGACGAACGAACAAAACAAGAACTACCAGACCAACAATCCATTATCAAACGTGTGCTTGAGAGTCGTACTACTACTTTGAGCAACGTGCCACGGAAACCCGCTGTACTAGAAAATCCTACCCAAGCAAAACCTCAAACTCCCGCAACTCACACTGCTCAAACTAAGAGTCCTCTTGGTGCAGTACAGCATGGCGACGTTGAGATCGACGAGCAGAACATCACCGTACTCAAGGCTCGGGACAGCGTGCGTACTATGGCCGATAATCAACCAGAGCGTGTTGTAGCTATTCTGCGTCGTTGGCTCAGTGAGGACGACCGGAAGTTCCGATGAAAGACTTTGATTGGCCAGAGCTTCGTAAGACAGGTGTGAGTGCCGGTCTTTCGCTATCCCCGGGAGCCTCTTTACAAGAGCGGGCGGCTAAAGCGGAGAAAGACGGGTATGAAGCTGGTTATGCGCGCGGAGAGCAAGCAGTAGCGGCAGAACTAGCTCGTCAGAGATCGGCTTTAGAGACAGAACGCGCATCCGTTTCTAGTGCAGTCATTGGTTTGCAGGCAGCCCGTACAGCCCTAGAGGCAGCTGACGCGCTAGGTGCTCAAGAAGCACAGAGAGCATCTGTAGAACTGGCCTACGAACTATGCGAGACAATACTTGAACGTGAGATGCAACGTGACGGTGTAGTCCTAGAGACAGTCGCACGTGCCATAGCTTTGCTTCCCAGTCGAGAAGCTACAGTTTTACGTGTCAGCGAGAAGGATTATCCCTTAGTAGCTTCTCAGTTCGCCGGAGGAAGCGTGCGTGTCATCACCGACAGCGAGGTCGGACTTGGGGGGTGCATTGTTGAGGCAGGTGCCGCCAGAGTCGATGCGCGCTGGGAGACGGCTCTAGCGCGCGTACGCGAGGCGATCGGTCTTAATTAATCCATAAAGAGCCAGATGAGCGTTCCGATGCTGTGTCCAGTCATATGGCGCGGTTTGAGAAACTGCGAACAGTGATTATCGAAGTGACAGCGCCGAGGATACGGAGCTGACGATAGCCAGGACGGCGACTACCTTTAAGAGGAAGCATGATCCTACCTATATCAGACGTCAGCACACGCGCACTTCAAGCTGCGCTCAAAGGACTCGACGAACGCCAACGCGTCATCGCAGACAACGTAGCTAATGTCGAGACGCCTGGCTTCCGTGCTGGTGTCGTGAACTTTGAAGATTCGCTACGCACAGCCCTAGCTGAGGGCAGTGACGTCTCTGACGCGACTGCTACTGTCACGTCCAGCCAGGCTCCAACCCGCCTGAATGGTAACAACGTGAACTTAGACATGGAGATGGTCGCCCAAAGCGAGTCCCTGTTGCGGACACAGCTGGTAGTTGCCGCACTTAACAGCAAGTACTCAATGCTCAGAACAGCTATCTCGGGACAGTGAGGCCATCATGCAGATTAACAGTATAGGTTCAAAAGCGTTTTCGACTTTCGGTATCAGCGCTTCAGGGCTTGGAGTACACAAACTCTGGCTTGACGCTGTGGCAGATAACGTCGCGAACATCAACACAATCAGGGCTACTAATCAACCTGCGTTCCAAGAACGTTTTGTACTTGTAGAGAACGTTGAAGGTGGCGGTGTCCGCACCGCTGGCGCTGCTTTTGGTAACGCGGAAGGGATTTTGGTGTATAACCCAAATCATGCGCTAGCAGACGAGAACGGCATGGTTCGCCAGCCTGACATCAACCTCTCTGACCAGATGGTGTACATGATCGAAGCACAACGCGCCTATCAAGCAAACGCCGCTGTATACGAACGCGCTAGGGCTGCCTATGAAGCTATGTTGACGATCGGGCGTGGCTGATGCGTATTAACGGAATCTCACCTATCACAAGTGGCATCACAAAAATACAATCGCCGAGCCTTGAGAAAGCTCTATCTGGCACCAGCGGTACTGACGGTGTGCAAGGTGGCGGGAGTTTTGCGTCAAGTCTCGCAAGTGCCCTCAATGACGTTCAAGCATCTCAGACTGAGGCGGCGAATCTCTCGTCGCTTGCCGCAACTGGTGACGTCACGCCTGCAGAGTTCCTCACTAAGTCAACTGAAGCTCAACTGACGCTGCAACTAGCCGTTGCGGTACGCAACAGAGCTGTTGAAGCTTTCAATGAGATCATGCGGATGCCGGTGTAATCCATGAACTCTACACTTGATAAAATTCGCAGACTTTTAACCAACACTAACCCTGTACAGCGGATCGCTATCGGGGCTGCTTTGGTTGCTGTTATTGCTGGTGCTTTACTGCTTGTCACCTCAGGTGGTGGCTCTGGAAGACTCTCTCCTTTATACACAGACTTGAGCCAAGGTGATGCTGCTTCAATTGTGAGCGAACTAGAAAGCCTAGGGGTTTCTTACGAACTAAAAGACAGTGGTGCAACCATCATGGTGCCAACTGATTCAGTAAACCGTACTCGTCTTTCTATGTCCGAAAAAGGTCTTCCCGAATCTAATGACGGCTATGCGCTTTTAGACAAGCAAGGAATCACAGCTAGTGAGTTCAGACAGCGCACTGCTTACCAAAGAGCACTAGAAGGCGAACTAGAGAACACGATCGAGGAGCTCGACGCTATTGATGGTGCTGTTGTACATTTGGCGTTACCTGCCCAGAGTGCCTTCGTAGACGAAGGCGGAAACCCGACAGCCAGCGTCCTTGTACGTACGCGCTCAAAGCTCTCTGAGGGTCAGGTACAGAGCATTGTGTATCTTGTCTCTTCAAGTGTGCGCGACATGAAGCCAGAGGACGTAACACTTGCCGACTCTGACGGAGTGATACTGCACGCGCCTGGTGCGGGTGGATTCGCGATGGCCTCCGGTGGCGGAAAAGAAGCAGACTTTGAAGCTTCTCTCGGAGCGAGCATCAACCAGCTGGTGGCTCGTGTTGCCGGTCAGGGTAAAGTCGCAGTCCAAGTACAAGTGGTTTTGAACATGGACGAACGCACTAGCGTGTCTGAGACATACACCAAGCCTGAAGGTTCAGGAGAGGCTAATACTGGACTTGTTGGAACAGAGAACGCCAACGATGAGACGTACAACGGTATCAACTCGACTAACAGCAACGTTCTTGGCCCAGACGGAGTGCTCGTCTCGCCTAACGTGACAACACCTATCACGGCGCCCGCTACTACCGTTGTGGGAGCGCCAGCTACCACCGTTGTGGGAGCGCCTGCGACTACTGTTGTAGCGCGAACCGTTACTGGTCCAGGGTCCTCTACGGACTACACCAAGAACGACTTCACACGCGACTACAAGTACAACAAAGTCGTGGAAGAAGTTAAAGACGCGCCGGGTGCGATTGAGCGCCTCAGTGTAGCAGTCGCAGTAGATGACGTTGCGGTGACGGCTGAGGTTGTCACACAGATCGAACAGCTCGTTCGGGCTGCTGCTGGTATTGACGACGCGCGTGGCGACACGGTCGTCGTCACTCGTATGCCTTTTGCAAAGAGTGGTGACGAGCTGCAAACCCAGATAGACGAGAACGCTAAAGCTGAGAGCCAGGCGCGCCTATTCACTCTCATACGAGCGATTCTTCTCGCCCTAGCTCTTGCAGTGATGGCGTTCTTTGCTTACCGCAGCGTGCGTAAATCACGTACTGTGATCGTAGAGAGCATTGACATCTCAGGCTTGAACTTAAGCTCTGACACTAACCCGGCAAATGTTACGAGCGTTGTTGTAGAGGGCAGCACTGACGAAGGAGTGTACGCCAACGAAGCTGAAGCGCAGCTGGCACGTATGTCCGAGATGCAGCCTGACGCAGTAGCGCAAGTTCTGCGTACTTGGCTCTCGGAACCGAGGAGGTAGTCATGGCTTCTGAGAGTATGAGTGGAGCGCAGAAAGCAGCAATTTTGTTGATGTGCATGGGACAAGAGCGCGCTGGAAAGATCATGCAGATGATGCGCGTAACAGAAGTAGAGGAGCTCGCCACCGAGATTGCTCGTCAACAAGTCGTGCGCAAAGATGATGCTGAAACAGTGCTCGTGGAGTTTTCGGCTATTGCCAAAGCTCGCGAGAGTTACGCCTCAGGCGGTGTGGAAGTAGCAGCACAGTTACTACGCTCAAGCCTTGGCGCTGACAGGGCTGCTGAGATCATCGACCGTTTGGCTGCTTCTATTGCAGAAGCACCGTTCGAGTTTTTGCGTAAAGCCGACCCTAAACAAGTTCTCTCATTTCTACGTGAAGAACATCCTCAGACAATCGCACTAGTCATGGCTTACATGCACCCAAACCAAGCCAGCATGGTTATTGGCGGACTCGCTGACGAAACCCAACGCGAGGTCTCTGTGCGTTTAGCGCGACTTGACCGTACAAGCCCTGAAGTTGTGGCTTATGTTGAAGAAGCACTCAACCGTAAGTTTGCATCGATTGTTGGGAACCAGATGTCAGACAGCGCGAACCAAGACGGTATCGCGCTCCTTGTGGACATTATGAACCGCAGTGACCGTTCGACTGAACGTTCAATATTTGAAGGACTAGAGACACTCGATGCTGCACTTGCTGAAGAAGTGCGTGCTCGTATGTTCGTGTTTGAGGACATCGTCAGCCTCGACGATAAGGCCATCCAGTTGATCTTGCGTCAGGTAGATCCGAAGGATCTCGCCATGGCTCTCAAGGGTGTGCGCAACGAAGTGAAGATGAAGATCCTCAAGAACATGTCCGAACGAGCTGGTGAGAACTTGCAAGAAGAAATCGTGGTTCTTGGAGCTGTACGAATGAAGAATGTAGAAGAAGCACAGACAGCAGTCGTACGCGCTATTCGAACACTCGAAGAATCCGGACAGATCGTCTTGGCTCGTGGTGGGGATGAGTTCGTCGCGTGAGTTCGCTACCAAGCCTTCTTTCACAGATGCGTATCAAGGACGCTGCTAGGCCTCAGGTCACAGGCTGCGTAGAACGCGTTGTGGGTCTGCGCTTTGACGTCTCTGGCCTTGACGCTGGCGTAGGTGATGAGGTGTGCATAGAAAGCAGCGGCCTTCGAGGCCAGGTCGTCGCCCTCGACGGTGACCTAGTTTCTTGTATGCCCATGGGTGAGACCCACGGTATGCGCGTAGGAGACCGCGTAGTCACCACAGGAGAGATGCCTACGGCACCTGTTGGCTGGGATCTGCTCGGACGTGTACTAGATGGCTTTGGTGAGCCTCTCGATAAGAAACTACCCCTTGGGAATCTTCGCGCAGGGCTGCATGAAACGCCGCCACATCCTTTGGACCGCAAACTGATACGTGAGCCACTGGTTCTTGGTGTGAGAGCGTGGGACTCTATGGCGACGCTTGGTAAAGGCCAGAGAGTTGGAGTGTTCGCTGGCAGCGGCGTTGGCAAAAGCACACTCATGGGCATGATTGCTCGCAACACAAAAGCCCAAGTTAACGTCGTGGCCTTGATCGGTGAGCGCGGACGTGAAGTTCGAGAGTTCATCGAGAACGACCTGGGCGAAGAAGGCATGAGCCGGACCGTATTAATCGTTGCAACGAGCGACCAGCCTGCGTTGGTGCGTATCCGCGCGGCTTTCGTCGCTACACGTATCGCTGAATGGTTTAGAGATGAAGGAGCAGACGTCTTGTTAATGATGGACTCTCTTACGCGCTTTTGTATGGCACAGAGAGAAGTAGGACTATCTGCAGGCGAGCCGGCTGCTACGCGAGGCTACACACCATCAGTTTTCGCGATGATGCCAAAACTTCTTGAGCGTGCAGGTGCAAGCGACAACGGGTCAATCACTGGTATCTACACCATCTTGGTAGACGGCGACGATCATAACGAGCCGATCTCTGACGCTGCACGAAGCATCCTTGATGGACACATCACACTCTCTCGTGCTTTGGCTCACAGCAATCATTACCCAGCTATTGACGTGTTAGCGAGTGTGTCGCGAGTGATGAGTAGCGTTACTGATAAAAACGAGAGAGAGATGGCTGGGAAACTAAGAAAACTTCTCTCAGCTTGGCGTGACGCGAAAGACCTAGTTGAGATCGGGGCTTATGTTCCAGGTACTAACGAAGTTGCAGACGAAGCGATTGCTAAACGAAGCGTGATTGAGAGCTTTTTGCAGCAAGACGTGGATGAACAAAGCGATTGGGAATCAACTTGGGAAGCTCTACGGGAGGCTCTGTCATGAGAGCGACACGTGCCAAAGATCTTCTGCGCATCCGTAGTCTGCAAGAGCGTGCTGCTCTTGGTGTGTGGGCTAAGCAACAAGCTGCACGCATAGCTGCACAAAAAGCACTTTTGGAGTACAAACAAGAAGTGACGCGCTGGAGCCAAGAAGTTGCAGGCCTCACCATCTCAGCAGTAAATCTCTCTGAACGCGGACTCGTGCTAGCAGGCAGCAGGAGAGGCGCTATACGTCAGACGCTTGCCGTTGAAAACTTGGCAGAACTAGAGGACCAGGCACGTTCTGACTGGACCGACGCTCGTATTCGCGAACAAGGGTTATCAAAGCTCCATGAACGCCTCCAGGCCGTTGAAGAAGCAGAGAACCTGCGTCTTGAGCAGATCGAGTCTGACGACGTAGCAGTACGCAGGCGGCTCTCATGAGATCGTACGCACTGCAAGATAACCAGGGAGCTATGCTATGGAGGTGACCGCATTGACTAGAATCAACGCAACAGAACCCACTGGACCTAATCTAGGGAGCACTAGTGATGGCTCTTTCCAAGACGCTATTGACCGAGCAGCAGAAGGGTACAGGGAACCAGAAATCACTGACACGATGGTCTCTGACCCTAACGCGCTTTTGCCTACTGCCCTTGTGGTAGTACAGACTGCCCTACGCGAGCGTCCTACTGTTAAACTAGGACCTGCAGCCGTCGCTGCAAGCGGGGCGCCCGACACTGTTTTGAAAGCAGTACGTGAGGCTGGGGAGCGTGTCATGAGCGTTCTCCGCTCCGCGTCTGGAGCCCTATCTGTTGAGAGTTTGGTAGCAGCGCATACTGAAGTTGCTGTAGAGCCTACGATCGCAACAAGTGATCTTCCTACCAGCTCGACAGGCTTGACTGCTAACACCACTACAGGAGTCATCGGTAGCACCACACTAGACGCAGCTGTCTCTTTGAACAACAAATCCACTGAAGCACTCTTAATGGGAGAGAGTGTCGACGAATCGCTCGCAGATTTATCTACAGATAAATCAGTCACAAACAATGCCTCAGCGCAGAACGTTAGCGGTGAGGACACTGAACTAGCCGCGACGGACGATGCGCGAAACACTACAGACTTAAAGAGCGGGACCGACGGTCAGAGTTCTAGTAGCAGTACCATCGCGGTACCTGGTGTACAGCGCGGCGCGAGCAGGCCTGTTTCAGGTGAGAGTGCCTTAGAAGCTTACTCTAAATTTGAGACAGCCCAGGGCGCATGGAAGCCTCTATGGATCAGTCGTGCCGCTAAATCGCTGAGCGCACGCGTAGAGACAAGCGTAGGGCCGATCACGATGCGTTTAGAGCGCGGGATTGACGGGAACGTCACTGACGTTGTGGCACCAGAGGTGCTGCGCGGAGCTATTGAGAGAGGGCTAGCGAGTGACGCTAACGATCTCTTAGATAAAGACACACAGTACAGATGGCGTTACGTCAGAGAACACAATGAGCAACGCGAGAAACCTCGCCAACAAGAGTCAGGAGACGACAATGAGTAACATCAGCGCAGTATCAGGGGTTGGATCCGTTCCAGGCTGGGACGCCGCAGTTGCAAAACCCGGGGCTAACCAAGAGATGGACAAAAACACGTTCTTGAAGCTGCTAGTCGCGCAGCTTCAAAACCAGAACGTCGCGGACCCAATGGATCCGTCAGAAGTGATGCAACAGACTTCGCAGCTCACGATGGTCGAGAAGATGAATGAGCTGGTGGAGTCTCAAAAAGCTAGCGCTTCTGTGACAAGGCTCTCTTTGGCTTCCTCGCTCGTTGGGAAGAACGTCTCTTACATGGTAGGTAGCACCCCTAGGTCAGGGGCTGTTACTGAAGTGAGGCTCGTTGGAGACTCACTCACACTGAAGGTAGGGAACACCGACGTAGCCGTTGGCGACGTCCTGTCCGTCTCCTAAAATAACACTCGCGACAGAACGTCGCGGGGCCGAACCTTGTATAGCTAGATATACAGACCCCAAGTTTTCACACAAACAACCACCTCAGGATCAACCACCGGCACGGACGCCGTTTTCGCTTTGAAAGGCTCCGTGATGATTAGATCAATGTCCTCCGCTCTCTCTGGTATGCGCGCACACCAGGGAATGATTGATGTTGTGGGAAACAACATCGCAAACGTATCTACCTCTGGTTTTAAAAGCAGTGGAGTCGTTTTCCAAGATGTTCTCACCCAGGTAGTTGCCGGAGCTGGTGCTCCGACGGTGCGTACTGCTGGTACAAACCCCTCACAGATTGGTCTGGGAGTGCGTATTGCCGGTATCACCCAATCAATGGGTCAAGGCGCGCTCTCGCGCACTGGCCGTGCAGGTGACATGTCGATTCAAGGCGATGGTTTCTTCGTTTTGGACCAGAATGGTGCAAAGACTTTCACACGAGCTGGAAGCTTCACGATCGATGCACTTGGTCGCTTGTCCAGCGTCGAAGGTGGACTCGTACAAGGCTGGCAGGCTAACGCGACTGGTGTTATCACCACCACTGGACCGGTTGGCCCTATGGTGCTACGCGTAGGCGACCAGCTCCCTCCAAATCAGACTGAAGAAGTTCTGCTCGGTGGCAACATCTCTAGTGGTGCGATTGTCGGCGCTACTGTCCAGACAGCCGTGGCCGTGTATGACCAGCAGGGTAATGAAGTGCTTTTGCAAGTGACCTTAACCAAGACAGCAGCTAACGCTTGGACTGCAACTGCAACCTACGGCAACCCAGCTGTAGCTGTCGCGTTGACAGACGGTGCTTTGACATTCGACGCATTCGGAGAGCTAACTGCGCCTGTTGACCACAACATGAACATCGCAGGTGGGTTGATACCTGGATTCCCGAACGCGCTGACGATCGACCTTGGCGCAGCTGGTGCTCCAGGGCGCGTTACACAGTACGCAGGGCGCCAGTCGATGGTCGTCACAGAGCAAGATGGTTTCGCGTCTGGAGTGCTACAAAGCTACAGCGTGTCGCCAGACGGACAGATTGTCGGTACATACTCCAACGGCCGCACGCAACCAATCGCCCAGGTTGCCCTGGCTGTCTTTGCTAACCCAGAAGGCCTCGAACGCCTTGGTGGTACATGGCGTGAGACAGCAAACTCTGGTCTGCCGCAAGTTGGCATCGCTAACGCTGGTGGTCGCGGTCAGATCAACCCATCTACGCTTGAGTTGTCAAACGTAGACTTGGCCCAAGAGTTTACGAACCTCATCGTCGCACAACGAGGCTTCCAGGCGAACTCGCGAGTGATTACGTCTTCAGACGAGTTGCTGCAAGAAATCGTCAACTTGAAGCGAGGCTGATCTAAATGGCGGCAGTACGTAAAAAAGGTCGTGAAAGGGTCGTTAGACCTTTCGACTTCAGGCGTCCGAACAAACTCAGTCGAGAACACGTACGTGCTTTGTCGATCGTGCAAGAGGCATTCACTCGCGGCGTTGGCACACAGCTGGCCAGCGTCCTGCGTGCTGTCAGTCAGATGCGTACAGTCAGCATCGAGCAAAAGACATGGGACGAGTATCTCGCACAGACTGCTTCACCATGTTACGTGGCCGTGCTCTCGCTCTCCCCGTTGCCTGGCGCGACGCTTTTGTGTCTTCCTCTTGAGGCGGCTTACACCATCGTTGAGCTACAGATGGGCGGATCGGGCCTTGTTGGACAACAGCATCCTGAGCGTGCGCTATCAGAGATTGAGAACGGAGTGCTGCGAGGATTCATCGAGAGACTGATGCCTGAGCTGCGCAACTCATTTGTCAGTCTCTCTAACATCACCCCGCGCATTTTGGCTGTGGAATCAAGTCCGCAGTTTGCTCAAGTAGCGGGGCCTAACGATCCTGTAGTGGTCGTGCAGTACTCTTTGACAATCGACGCAGTCTCTACAAGCGCGAGTTTGTGCATTCCGTACTCGAGCCTTCAAGGGGTGCTCGACGAGAACACAAACGCAGTGAGCCTCACTAGCGTTCAGTACGACGCAGCTGCGACGCGACGCAACATTCTGGCCCAAGTCCAGGGTGTCCCGGTTTCAGTCTCAGCGCGCTTTGCTCCGTGTCCGATGTTGGCCACTGACGTGCTCAATTTGAAGATTGGCGACGTGGTGCGGCTTGGCTCTTCCACCGACGCCCCTTTGACGTTATACGCGGAAGAACAGCCCACCCACCTCGTAAAAGTGGGTAAATCTGGCAGGAAGATCGCCGTCGAGGTGATTGAGTCCGTGCTGGTGGCTAAAAACTGGAATTACAGCACAGATGGAGGGCGATGAACGAGCTACTGGAATCCGTAACAATTGTTGGAGCCGAACTAGGCCTGAGTGGGGCAGCGGCTCTGACTGGGGCAGGATGGCAGCCAAACGCGTCTGACACCATCGTCTCTGCGCAGATCAGCACACCAGGTGGTGCCTACGAAGTAGCCGTTATCGGCGACGAGAAGCTGATCACTAACCTAGGAGGCAGTGACGAAGGTCTGAACAAGATCGCAGCATGGCTTGAATCTCGCGGAGCTGTTATCGCTGGATCACTTGGAGGCTCTTTATCTGAGGAAGCGAACTTGGGTGTGTCCCTTCCTTATCTAGAAGGCGCATCTATCAGCGGAGACGCTGGTACTTTTTCTATGATTCTCGCAGGAACAGCACCGACTGCAATTGTGGAAGCCGTCCGCACAGCAGCCCCTGTCATCGCACAGTCTGCTGGCATCGGACTTCTCAATGACGTACCTTTGGTTGTCACTGCCGAGTTGGGACGCACTTCTATGTATGTGCGTGACTTACTCAATCTTGCTCCTGGAACCGTAGTGGAACTAGACCGCCTAGCCGGTGCTCCTATTGACATCTTGGTTAACGGCAAAATCATCGCGCGCGGTGAAGTTGTTGTTGTAGATGAAGAGTTCGGGGTCCGTGTAGTCGAGATCGTCGACGCAGACGCGAACTGATCAGGCAGTCAAAACGCCATGATGTGGAGTCTCTTTAAAGCAATCTTCGTTACCGGTATGGTACTGGGCGCGTTGATGCTGGCAGCACGTTCTGCCAGGCAAGGTCGCCTCACCCGCGTCGTTGGTAGATTCCAAGGTGGAAGTTCTGGAGGCGCATCTGAGTTAAGCGTCGAACAACGCGTTATGCTGAACAAAGACACACAGTTAGCCCATCTACGATGGGGCAACACTGACCTGCTAGTCGGCGTCAGTGCGAACGGTGTGAGTGTTCTAGACAGGCGAGCTCGCGTAGCGGCTACTCCTGATACTTCGTTCGAAGATGCTTTTGAGAGTGCTCGCGTTGATCGTGGAGTAGAAGATGGCCTGGCTGACACGTTGCTTTCTACTAGCGCACTAGAAAAACTGCGACACATCACCGCCCGTATCGGCGATCGGCGCTGACGTGAAACGCTCCGTACGGCTTCTCACAGCCGCTTTCTTCTCGCTGCTACTTGGCGTCATGTTCGCTAGCTCCGCCCAAGCCGCACCAGCACCACCAGTTCCGCCTACTGTCCCTTCAATCGGCGCAGCAGCCGACGGCCTTGACGGCAGCATCACTGTTAGCGTCCCTGATCTGCAGAACACTGGCGGCGGTAATGCCATTGTGATTGTGTTAGTTCTCACGGTGCTCTCGATAGCACCTGCATTACTCGTCATGCTGACGAGCTTTACTCGCATTGTCATCACGTTTTCTCTTGCCAGACAGGCCTTAGGTTCGCCTTCTGTACCGCCTAACCAGGTGATTGTCGGTATCTCACTATTACTGAGCTTTGTTGTCATGGCGCCAACTTTTTCTAAAATTAACGACGCTGCACTGCAACCGCTCCTTGACGACAAGATCACCATCTCAGAAGCAATCGACCGTGCTGAAGACCCGATGCGGGCCTTCTTGTTAAAAAACACACGTGATAGCGAACTCTCCTCGATGCGCAAAATAGCTGGCGAGAACCCCGATAGTGCTGTTTCAACTACAGGCTTTGTCCCATTAGCTACTGCGTTTGTGCTCTCAGAACTACGAACGGCGTTTACCATAGGGTTCTTGATATACATACCTTTCTTAATCATCGACCTTGTAGTTGCCTCGATTTTGATGAGTCTTGGTTTGATGTTCCTGCCTCCATCTTTCGTGTCGTTGCCCGTCAAACTATTGTTGTTCATTCTGCTAGGCGGATGGACTCTCATCGCAGAGACGGTTGTTAGGAGCTTCGCTTGAACACCGAGCAAGTTATTGAAATCACTAAAGCTGCCCTTGCTTTAGGCGCCAAACTAGCTGGACCATTCCTGCTTGTTGTCCTTGTTATTGGGCTCGTCATTGGTCTATTCCAAAGCCTCACACAGCTTCAGGAATCTACCTTGACGTTCGTTCCCAAACTGATTGGTTGTGCTCTGGTGTTAGCACTTGCTGGCAACTGGATGATGTCAGAGCTCCTCACTTTCACGCGTACGTTGTGGGAGAACGCCGGAACGTACATCGGACGCTGACGTGAAGATCCAGTTCGAAACCTGGTATCTACTTGCCTTTTCCGTCTCGTTGCTGAGAGCGTGGGGCTTCCTTCTCATCGCGCCTCCTTTTGCCAACCAGTCGCTCCCTGGACGTGTTCGAGTTGCACTCTCTGTCGTGTTTGCTTTTGCTGGGACTAAGCGCAGCGCCGTTGAGGGAGTTGTGACTTCAGCGGACTTTATTGAAGCGCTAGTTCTTAATCTATTGCTCGGGTTTGTGCTCGGGTTTTTGTTGTACATGTTGTTTTCGGCTATCGGTATCGCTGGTGAGTTGATCGACGGCGCGATCGGGTACTCAAGCGCCCAGGCACTTGACCCGACGACTGGTGTGAGTGCTGGTCTCATCTCTCGTATGTACAACTTGGTAGCCGCTACTCTTTTGTTTGCTAGCGGTGGGTATGTGTTCATCGTTCGAGGCTTCGTGCGCAGTGGTGATGTATTGACCACTTTTGACACCAAGAACATCGCCCAGACAGCTCTAGCCACAATGGCCGTGATGATGGTCGCAGCTTTTGAGATCGCGCTACCGGTTGTTGCTGCACTACTTTGTGCGGAGATTGCGCTAGCTCTTTTAGGAAAAGCCGCGCCACAGCTGAACGTCTTTCAACTCGGCTTTGCTGTAAAAATCTTCATAGGACTCAGCCTCCTTGGTGTCGTCGTCCTCGCCTTACCGTCCCAGACTGAAGCGCTTTTAAATAAGTTTCTCGAGATGATGGGAGCTTGAAGTGGCCGGTAAAGGTCAGGGCACTGAAGCACCTACACCGAAACGAAAGAAAGAGGCCCGCCAAGAAGGGCGTATAGCACGCAGTGCCGAACTCACTGGTTGGTTGTCATTAGTGGTAGCCGGGGCCATGATCCCAGGCAGTGCGTCCTCTATGCGAGGTGTGGTGCTAGAACAGCTCAGTGCGGTGCGCGTTGTTGAACCACAAGAACTCCCTTCCTTGTTTGGTAGGAGCCTCCTGCAAGGCGCTGTGGCTGTCCTGCCGCTGTTTGGCATGCTGTGGATAGCAGCCTTTGCTGGCACACTCGGGCAGGTTGGTTTCCTGTTGAGCGCAAAGTCACTTAAACCCAAGTGGGAGCGCGTCAGTATCCGCAAGAACCTGCAGCGTATGATAGGTGCCAGGGGAGCCGTCGAGTTGCTCAAACAAGTCGCTAAAGCCACGATTGTTGTGTATCTGTGTTACGCCACCGTCACGCGACTTGGTAACTCTTTAGCAGAAGGTGCTGGCCAGGACATCCGCGCCGGTGTTGGTGAAGCTTTAGCTTCTATTTTCTCTATGGTGAGAAAAGTAGCTACAGCACTGTTAGTGCTTGCTGTAATGGACTATGTGTACCAGCGCTACACCCTCGGTAGAGACCTACGCATGACTAAACAAGAGATCCGCGACGAGATGCGACAGTCCGAGGGTGACCCTATGATCAAAAATCGTATCCGGTCCCTGCAGAGAGAAGCTTCAAGACGGCGCATGCTCAGTGCTGTTGAGAGTGCTACCGCGGTTGTTGTAAACCCTACGCAGATTGCGGTAGCCATCCGCTACCGTCCAGGCGTCGATGTAGCCCCAGTCGTTGTGGCGTCAGGTAGAGGTCTGATGGCTAAAAAGATCAGAGAGGCAGCTCTTGCTTCGTCAGTGCCAGTTGTTCGTTCAATACCTCTGGCAAGAGCTCTGGAAAAGAGCTGCGAGGTTGGTGGGATGGTCCCTCCTGGCCTCTACGACGCTGTGGCGAGATTGTTGGCGTTCTTGGCGCGAGTGGGCAGAGGCGTCTCTTGGGCTGGTGTGCTTGACTTGCCATATGCGTACACCGTTGCGATACCTGAGCTCAAGCGACGACGTACTAAACGCTGAGTGCGAGCAAACTGGGCAATAAAAAAACACCCGGAGTGACCCGGGTGTTTTTTATGAGGAGGAAAAGTTGTTTATTTCTCTGGCGGGATACGTTTTGTTGATGAAGCTGCCGAGACGTTCTGCTGAGTGATCTCATCAAAAACTTCCTGGCGGTGAACTGTAACGCTGCGTGGTGCGTCGATACCAAGGCGGATCTGATCTCCAGAAACCTCGAGTACAACAACACGTATGTTGTCACCGATCATCACTGACTCGCCACGACGGCGAGTGAGGACTAACACTTTAAACTCCCAAAGGAGAGCGAGTTGTCCAACGTGGATCGTCGAGAACGATCTGTGTTGCTACGCGCGTGTTCGTGTTGACGATGATTGGAGCTTTCAAGTTCGCTGTTGTTGCAGAGCCTTCGGCGAGCGTGATGATCGCAAGAACAAGAGCATCAGCTGGACTTTCGATTCCAAGTGCTTTCTCATCAAAGTCGACCTCGTAGCCTTCAATAGCCCAGAAAGGGTCAACGCACATGAACGCTAGATCTTCGTCAGTTGTTGACTGAAGATAGAACAAGCCTTCGGTTCCCTCCAGGTTTTTGAAATGCTCAGTCGCTGAGACTTCTACCAGCGCTGCGTTTTGAAACGCAGGGAAGCCTGGAATTCCGTCAGTGAATGTAAACAGATGCTCGTCGCGAATGTCGACTGCTCCGAATCTCGTGGATGTTACTTGCACAAAACCTCCTCAGGTCAGTTGTTGCACGGGTGGGACCCGCTGGTTACAGAGTGCTCGAATTTGGGCTCTGCGCCACAAGGTTTCGTAATTTTCCGGGGCCCGCCGGGCCTTATTTGGCGCGGTATCTGGCTGACAGACCTGGCCGGGGCTGCACTATGGAAGCCATGCTTCTATACCGACCAGCCAGCCAGCTCAAAAGAGGCCTTCGTGCGTAACAAGAACATGGGTCGGGTGGCCTTCCCTATCGGGGTTGTCTTGATCATCGTCACGATGGTCCTGCCGCTTCCTGACACGATGATTGACCTATTTGTGGCCGTCAACATCGCCACAGCCATTTTGGTGCTGCTTGTGAGCATGAACGTGCGCCGTGCGCTTGAGTTTGCAGCTTTCCCCAGCCTTCTTTTGGTGCTCACTATGGCGAGATTGGCCTTAAACGTCTCTACAACGAGAGCTATTTTGTCTCGTGGTGAGGCAGGCGGGATTATTGAGACCTTTGGGTCAGTTGTAGTTGCTGGGAACCTGGTTGTTGGTCTAGTCGTGTTCTTAATCATCACTGTCGTACAGTTCGTGGTGGTCGCACAAGGTTCAGGACGTGTTGCTGAAGTGAGTGCTCGATTTACGTTGGACGCAATGCCTGGTAAGCAGATGGCGATCGATGCTGACTTGGCAGCTGGAGCTCTCTCAGAAGAAGAAGCTCGCACACGACGCAAAGAGATCAGTGACGAGTCAGACTTTTACGGTGCGATGGACGGTGCTTCGAAGTTCGTTAAAGGTGACGCAATCGCAGGTATTGTGATTGTTGTTGTCAACTTAGTCGGCGGTTTTATCATCGGTGTTGCTCAAAACGGCCTAACACTCGGAGAGTCGATCACTAAGTACTCACTGTTGAGTGTCGGCGACGGACTTGTCTCCCAGATCCCAGCTCTGTTGCTCTCGGTCGCATCTGGTCTTATCGTGACGCGCTCAGCAGGCGAGGGCGACCTTGGTTCTGACGTGATGCGACAGTTCAAAGCGCAGTGGAAGACACTCGCAACTGCCGGGTGGGTAGTTATGGGTCTTGGGCTAGTGCCTGGTATGCCGAAGTTTCCGTTCTTTGCGATCGGCTTGGTGATGGTGCTTGCTGGAAGACGTGCTGGTGCGACGCTGCGAGCTGACGCGGTTGAATCTGCCGTCGAGACTGAGATCACACACCACGACCCGAACGATGCGGCAAACTTGACGATGGAGAGTCGCGTTGAAGCCTTAGAGGTCGACTTGGCAATTGACCTTGTCGAGCTTGCTGACTCTTCAGTTGGTGGTGACTTACTAGACCGCATGTCGGGTTTAAGGCGAAAGATCGCCCTAGAACTCGGCTTCGTACTGCCTGCAATACGTACCAGGGACGACGCAAACCTACCAGCAAACACCTATGTCATTCGGGTGCATGACGTAGAGGTGGGACGCGGTGTAGTGCCACCTGGTCGCGTTTTAGTGATCGCAGACGACTATACAGGACTACCTGGTGACGATGTGGTGGAACCAGTGTTCAACCTGCCTGCACGCTGGGTGCCATCAGAGTTTAGAGCACAAGCCGAATCTATTGGCGCCACCGTGGTTGATCGCAGCTCACTGATCGTCACGCACCTTTCTGAAGTTGTGCGTAGAAGGGCTGGAAAACTCCTCTCTCGCAGCGACGTACGGGCGCTAGTTGAGTCTGTGAAACAAACAGACCCGACAGTCACCGACGAGCTCGCAGCAGCTGGTATCACCATGGGTGACGTACAGCGGATCTTGTCAGCTCTACTTGAAGAAGGCATACCAGTACGCGACCTAGTTCGCATCTTAGAAGTAGTCTCAGAGCGTGGGCGCCACACAAAAGCCACTGAACCTCTTGTTGAAGCAGTGCGCGCAGAGCTTGGACCGAGCATCTCCACAATGTACGCAAAGAACGGCGTCCTACGAGCTGTCACGCTTGACGCTGTTCTTGAGACTTCTCTAGCTGAACATTTGAAGATCTCAGAGAACGGCAGTTTCCTAGACCTAGACCAGGTGGTTGCGGCTAACCTAGAAGCGTCCATTGCTCGCGAGATTTCAGCTTCAAGTGAACGTCAAGGCAACCCTGTATTGGTCTGCTCTGGACTCTTGCGTCCGGCCCTGTCTCGGTACATCCGTCAGAACGTCCCAGGCGTGCCTGTACTGGCCTACCACGAGCTTGGGGACCACCTCAGTACGGACGTAGTTGGGGTGGCGAGACCGTGACACAGGTACTTGCCGAAAACACCAATACCTACACGTTGAAATCACCCCTTCGGCGCTGCCTTAGGTCAAAGTAACGGGTCATGAAAAGGAACGAGATGCCTACAAACACGAAAGCGTACCGCGGTGAGACACTAGACGATGCCTTAGCAGCAGCGCGCGGTGAGCTTGGCGAAGGCGTGAAAGTTGTGTCCGCTGACAGGCTTCGCACCGGTGGCGTAGGTGGATTTTTCTCTAAAGAGATCGGCGTAGAAGTAGTTGTCGAACTGCCAGTAACAGTGCAATCAAACCAGCCTCGTGCAAACTCCAACTCTGCTACTGCCGTTGCAGCCACTATTGAACGAATGGTTGCAGAACGCGCTGATAGCCACACCCTTGCAACCAGCGGGGCTCGGGACTGGGCTAAAGCAGCAGCTGACCGCGTCGCTGCACGCGAGACAAAACAAGAGCCTGATGCTCTCACACGCACTTCACAGAGTGTTCGAGACGAGCTACGACGAGCTGTTGAAGAAGAACGCGCAGTACGCGAAACAGAGATACGAGCACGTGACACGCAGATCAGAGTAGAGCGTGAGAGACGCGAATCAGCGATCGAGGAGCGCGACTCAGAGCGGCGCAAACTTGTAGAAGCGTTGAACGAGCGTGACGCATCTTTGCAGAGTGCAGAAGACTTTAGAAAAAGTGCTATCAATGAGATGAGCCAGCTGATCGCTGAACGTGAAGACGCTGAACGTATGGCAATAGCAGCGCGTGCTGCAGTTGCGCGGGCAGAGAACGAAAGAACTATCTCCGTACGCTCTGCAGAATCTCTGCGTGAAGATGTACGTGCGATTTTAGAGAACGAGCGCGCAGCAGGAAGTGGGCAGGTTGTGCTCGAGCGTCTTGGAGTGCCATCTGAGATACTCGCAAGCGTTGCGTCTGGTGTCTCTCTAGCTAAGGCAGTACCTGTTGGAAATCGTGTTGGAGATCCTCTTCCTGACGAGCAGATGATCGTCCTTGTAGGACCAGCTGGTGTTGTGCGGCGTCGCCAAGACGAGCTTGCGGTAAAGCTTGGCGTACGTCCTGGAGACTTGGCTTTTGCGACGATCATCGAGCGCAGAGACAAAGGTTCAGAGCCTGTTCGTGTTTTACGCGATGAAGAAGAGATCCGCACATGGGTTGACGGCAGACTCGGCTCACGCGGCCATGTGTCCATCCTGGCTGTTGAGTACAACGCTGGACCTGGCTGGAGTAGCTTTATACGGCGTGCCCGCAAAGTCGCAGCCCGAGCTTCTTGGCGTGCTGTGGTTCCAGGCGGGTACTCGGTGAATGCGACAAGTGCGCTATGGAACGCAATTGGTGGTACGTCTTGCGTGATTGACGTGGTTGACGCTCGACGCTGCTCCCAACCTGGAGCGATGC
>Ga0102917_1000133_pt1 | contig 23360 bp, 22 predicted proteins | sample Colrivmet1562A02_FD_78201 | JGI IMG/M metagenome (GOLD analysis project Ga0102917, IMG submission 78201) | Estuarine microbial communities from the Columbia River estuary - metaG 1562A-02 | ecosystem: Environmental > Aquatic > Marine > Intertidal zone > Estuary | place: USA: Columbia River...
ATTGCTTGAGCGACTTCCTCGCGAGGAGATCCGACAGTGTCACCTGCTAGTGGGTGCAGTATCCCATGGGCTACAAGCTCGCACCAGTTCGCGTCGCTACCCAGATCAGCCTCAACCAAAGACTCATGTAACCAGCTCCAAGCAGCACCAGCTCGATACTCGTACGCTTTATCATTGAGTAATGTTTTAACGATGCCTAAGACGCGAGACATTTGTTGCGATGTAAAGCGCATACCAAAGTCTCCACCTAGCAGCATGCCGTCACGGTAACTAACGAGCATCTGCAGCTCTAAGCTAGTTGGGTACGGGAAGTCGCTAACACGGCGAACTTGCGCAAGATCTAAAACAGCGTCTACGCGTTCGCTGTGCAGCTCGACAAGTCCGCAGCTCATTGCTCGGCATGTGTCAAGCACAGCAAGTCGTGTAGCCGCGTCGTACGCAACGTTCTCAAGGCACCACTCGACGTTTTCTTGAGGCAGCATCGTCCAGACGTTGAGACAAACAGAACGCGCAAAAGCACCTCCGTAAGTTCGTGAGGCTTTATCTACGAAAGAAAAGGCTTCGATGATGTCTTGCGGGATGGTCTCTAAAAGTAAAGACCGGTCACCTGTTTCGATTCTTTTTGCAAGGCGGGATGGCTTAGCGGTCACGAGCCACAAGGTGCGTAGGTCTGCTCGCTCCGCCCGAAACATTTAGCTAGCTACGTAGGTCCTTTATCCAGGACTGGAGTGATGCGTCTCTTGAGGCAGTACTAGTAGGCCCCTAGGAAAATTGCCGCTATGTGTCTGAGGTTGCCTGTAAGGCTAAGCCGAGTGAAGTTTTCGAGTTCAAGCTTGGCAAAGGCTCCCCTTGGCGCACTCATCTGGGGTGTTTCTGGGCCTAGAGCACCTAGCGCGCCTGAGCTAAGCCTGCACTTTGGGCGGTGTGAGTCTCCGCTGGAAGAATAAAAAGACTGTCATCTCGTGGGAGGGCTGTCAGGGTTCAGACCAGGCCTGGAAAGAGGCCTCGTCGCAGCTGGGTTTCTGGCCTAAAGACATAGCAAACAGAGATCAGACCGGCCCAGAACGCTGGATCGTGACCACGGTCAAAGGGTGTCGCTGGTTGGTGTTCAAAGACCCTCTACATGACCCCTGGCTGGACCACGCCCTGCCGTACGTCGCAAAGCGCCTGGCTTCCTAGGAGCTTTCTTCTCCGCGAGCCTCACGGCGTTTGCGAAGCTCTTCGAGCTTAGAAGCGGCGAACTCGTTACGCGCGATCCACTCAGCCGACGCAATGACGGCCTCAGCCGGGTCTTCGATCTCACTGATGTCACGGGGTGCGTTTTTGCTCATGTATACATTCTGCCTGTACCAAGGCCAAAAGCACGCGTCTGGCCTCAATTAAGCCTCAATTAAGCCTCACGCCGCCCCTGGATAAAGCCTCTCTCGCCCCAAAGGTGTCTCTTGTTCTCAACCGAAAACACCAAACAAGGGGAAAAACCATGATTAACAAACCACGTATTTATTTAGACGTGAACTTCTTGGTTCACGTCATCCAAGGCGCAGAGGGACCTTTTGGTCTTGATGCGCAAAAAGCATTCCGTAACCTCGCAAGAGGTTACGCGGGTACGCACATGTCAGTCTGTGTGTCGAACTGGCAGCTGAGTGTTTTGGAAAACACACTCAGCACGCTTGGTCTCAGCCACATGTACGAGTCGTTCGTCGACGCGTACATCGAAGTTGTGGATCACACCAAAGGTGCAGAGGACACAGTCCGCGTAACCGAGGAAGACTATGTCGCTCTCTGCAAGGAAGCTGTTGCCACTGGTGCAGCTCCGGACGGAGAGGATCTGGGACACTTAAAGGCGATGCTTCGTCTCGGTGTCCAAACATTCGTCACTGACGATGGTGAATTCGCAGACAAAGCCCAAAAAGCTGGTCTCGAAGTCATCAAAACAAACGACTTCATTAAACTTGCCAACCGTGGTCGGTTTTTTGCTCGTCGTCATCAAGCAATAGCTTGTTGAAAAGTTTGGCTTAGTTGTTTGATCTCACCATCGAACACTAAGCACTTATACCTAGACAGTAACCCAGCGTGCCTGCTTGCACCATTGTCCACCAAAGACACAGTAAGAAACATGTCAGCACGCGCGCATAAGATCACTGCGGGGGCTTGGGTCCTTGTCGCGACTCTTTTCGCGCACGTCGCTGGTTACTGGTTCGCATTCCAAGACGCCCACTCTCGTCAGCATGCTCTAGAAGCAACAGGTCACGGGTGGCTCGGGATGCTCTACCCTGCGCTAGCAACTGCAGGTTTGGCTGCGTTGTTGGGCTCTCTGCACGGCCGCCGCAACCGTGACAGCGGTAAGGCAGCATCTCCGTTTCGTTTCTTCTGTGCTGGTGTTGCGGCGTATCTCTTTATTGAGATAGCAGAGCGCGTCATGCACATGGGATTCTCTGCGGATCTCATTCACCATCTCTCGTCAGTCTCTACCTGGCTCCCCGTAGCTGCGGGTCTCGCCGCTCTTTGTGTTTTGTCACCGGTTCTTTTCTTTATCCGCTCGGCGATCGAGAAAAAAGCACCTTCGATTGTTCAAAGGAGAGAGCAGGCGCTCTCTTATTTTCTTACTGACCAAGTAAGCCTTCGTACAGTTTTAACGGATCAGTCCTCGCCACGAGCTCCGCCCGTTTTCTGGCCGCACATTCAACGCAACTGACCGCCCTCCTCGCTGTTCCGGCTGGGGTCGATAGAGCTGTCTCTGCGTTCTGACGCGTCCATTTCTCTACATTTGATCTGTATGGCGCGCGTCGCCACCCCGGCCGGACCAACCCCATATCGCCTATAGGAGGCAACCCATGAGTAAGTTCAAGTCCAAGGCCGCGCGTCTCGCGTTGGCCACAATTGTTACAACGACCGCCGCAGCGCTGTCGTCAGTTCTACCCGCAAGTGCGCACGCAACTTTGCAGCTGTACGGATCGACTCCGGTCGCCGGCGGCTACGGACAAGTGTTCGTTCGAGTACCTCACGGCTGTGACGGTGCGGCAACTGACACCATCAAGGTGCAGATCCCTGCTGGTTTCACTAGTGTTAAGGCCCAAGCTAAAGCTGGCTGGCAAGTAGCCACCGTCAAAGCTGATGGCACTAACGTCTCAGAAGTGATCTGGTCGGGCGGATCTCTGCCTGATAGTCAGTTTGACGACTTTGGTATCTCAGTGAAATTCCCGAAAACAGCTGGCGTGTACTACGCACCAGTTGTTCAGATGTGTGGTTCTGCGTCAGTCGCATGGGTACAAATCCCTGCAGCCGGTGAAGGCTCCCACTCCCTGAAGTCCCCTGCGCCTTCTGTGAAGGTATTGGACAAGGCTCCAGAAACTCCAGCACGCTGGACGGGAGACGTCACAGTCGAGCAGACCACGAAGATGTTCCACGTGTCAGGAGACATGTCGAGCGTTCATCGCGGAAAGACAGCTGCTCTTCGCGTCACAAACGGTGACCACAAGAAAGTGGCTGCCCGAGTGAAGCTGGATAAAGCTGGTGACTTCGACCGCACCTTTGTTGCCAACAAGGCCAACAAGGCAATGTTCGCACCTGGCGCTGTCGTGGAAGTTGTAGTTGGGGGCAAAGTGCTCGCCACTTTCACCGTCCCTGGTCACAGCAACACTACCAGTGGACACTGACGTCCTAGTGGGACTGCGAGCTTCTAGCTCCAGTCTGGAAGCGGGAATCAAGAACCCTGGCAGCATCCGTGCTGCCAGGGTTTCTCGCTTGAGTTTCGCGCGTCTTGCGTTAGGGATGGTTTTAGCTTTTGTTGTTGTGTTTACGTTAGTACCTGCGCGCTCTGCTTTTGCGCATGCCGACTTGACTGACTCAACACCTGCACAGGGTGCTGTTTTAACGTTAGCGCCATCAGAGATCGTTATCTCATTTAGTGAATCTGTGACACCTATGAAGTCGTCCATGAAGTTGTCGTCAGGATCAAGTACGTACGATTTCACTCTTAAAAAGAGCAACAATACGGAACTTGTCATAGTGCCAGATGCTCTACTGGGAGACGGAAGCTGGTCACTGTTGTGGCAGGTCGTCTCGAAAGATGGACACCTAGTGTCAGGTGTTCTCAGTTTTGATGTGGGGATAGTAGCAACGCACAGCTCTGTTGCGCCTGCTGTAATCTCATCTCCATCCGTCGTTGTCGACAGGATTCTGGAGTTGTTCGCGTGGATCGCATTCTGCGTCACTCTCGCTGCGTTTTTCGCGCGCCGCCGCACGCTGCTGCTGGCTGCCAGCGCTGTGGCTGTAGTTTGTTCTGCGCTGCGTATCACCAGCATGTTTGAAACATCTGGTTTTGATGCTTGGCGACTACCTGAGGCACTCTCTGCGTCTCTCATTGCAACAGCCGCGTTGGTGTTGTTGCTACCTTTTGTTCACAAAAGACATTTACTGCCGTTTGTGGCCTTGTTTCTCTTTGCGTCACAGGGGCTTGCGTCAGGGCATCACCTGCTTTTCTCTAAAAACAATCTGGTTCAATTTTTTGTGACAACCTCTCACATGGCGCATCTAATTGGCGCTTCTTTGTGGGTTGCGGCTCTCGCGTCGTTACTACTTGACAAAGGTAACAACTCTATAGTTCTAGCCCGAAAGCGCGCATCTGTAGCAGTGCTCTGTTTAGTGCCATCTGCTTTCGTGCTGGCATTCTCCGCGTTCACTATCGCTACTCGTTTTGGTCGATGGGAGGTGACGTTGTTTTTGAAAGTTTTGGTGACCGCCGTTGTGTTGGTACTCGGAGCTACGAACCATCTCCGTACCAAAAACAAGAGCATCGCATCTCGATCTGTTCGTCGTTTTGTTGTAGCCGAGCTCTCTTTGTTGCTTCTCGTCGGTTCTCTCACTGCGTCTATCGCGTCGTCATCCCCGTCGAGCGCAAACGAATCAGCAGCAAACCACAGCGCCATGCCAGAAACAGTCACCAACTCTCAGTATGAGTCAAAGCTTCTCTTTGATGACGGTAGAGAAGGCATTCTCGATGTGTCTCACGGCGCACTCCCAGGACAAGGAACAATTATGTTGTTCCTCGACGACGAGCAGGGTGTTCAATTGACAGACACGTCAAGTGTTTCGCAAGCAGGGATCACGCTATCAAACGAGGAAGCAGGCGTGTCGGGGCTGTCTGCACCACTGCGCCCGATGGGAAACCACGTGATGGGGTTCATAAAAATCCCATTTGAAGGCACATGGATCGTCACTGTGGAAGTCGTCATAGACGAATTCTCGAGCATCATGGCAACTACAACGCTCGACTTGAGCAAGGGCACAACAAAAACAGGAGTAGAGAAATGACAACTACAAATCCACTGAAAGCAAATCGAGCGCACTTGGTGTTAGTAGTCATGCTTTTTGCTCTTCTCGCAATGGTGTGGCAACCAACGCCAGCCAGAGCGCACGCGCAGATCGTTAGCGTCTCCCCGGCAAACGGTACGGTTGTTTCTACCGCACCAGTCAATGTCTCTATTGCGTTCAACGAAGTTGTAGTTACTAAGTCATCAAGGCTGCAACTTCTTGACAGTAAAGGGAAAGTCGTTGCAACGACCTTTGTTCGAGAAGAGAACGGCACAAAGTACTCTCTCAAGCCTGTAAAGAAACTCGCTAAAGGAACATACGCGCTGCGTTACTCCGTCACGTCAGCTGATGGACACATCATCGTGGGTGCTTCGTCCTTCGGTGTTGGTTCACAAAAGAGCACATCATCTAAAAGCGTGACTCTCAAGTCTGCCACCAGCTCAGTCTCGCTTCAGATGGGTTCAACGGTAGGTCAGGTACCTCTGGTGCACTCTCTTGTTGGTGTGTCCTCTATCGAGCTGCGCCACTCGTTACTTAAGGCACCAATGGAGCTCGCTGTGACAAAAGATCAACTAGTAGTTCTACCGTTCCCAGGCAAATGGACGGTCACGCTCCGTCAGAGCGTGTCCCAGTACCAAGAACTCACTTACTCTGGCTACGTCACCGTGAAATCCGCATCTAAGTAGCTTTATCAGGAACTCAGCATGTCTCATACGTCTGAGGTCGGTTGTTTCTCTCTAGTTTGACAAAACACCATATTGAGAGACAGTGCGGGTGGTGATACCAAAAAAGCTCCACGTCATCTGGGTCGGAGACGACTCTCTTCGGCCTGACAACTGCATCGACACTTGGCGACTCCACCATCCAGATTGGGAGTTTCGCATCTGGGGAAACTCTGACCTTGATAATCGCACTTGGATCAACAAAGCACACATGAACGCTATGCAAAAGCGAGAGTGGAACGGCGTGGCTGACATGATGCGCTGGGAGATCCTCTACGAAGAAGGTGGAGTACTGGTAGACGCTGACTCTGTGTGCCTGAAGCCAATTGACGAGTGGATGCTCGGACTAGATGTCTTTGCGTGCTGGGAGAACGAATTAGTTCGACCAGGTCTAGTAGCGGCTGGTTACGTTGGTACTGCCCCGAAAGATCCGTTGATGGGTCAGATCATCAAAGATATCTGTGTCTCACCAAGCGTGATTAATGACCAAGCTTGGCGCACGGTGGGACCGCAACGTCTCACTGACACATGGCAGAAGTATCAGTACTCGCGTCTGACTGTTCTTCCTAGCCACTTTTTTATACCGCGCCACTACACCGGTATGGCCTACGCAGGGTCGGGTGTTGTGTATGCAGACCAAGAGTGGGGCTCAACGCGCCAAAACTATAACGAACTCAAAGACAAAGACGTCTCACAGACGACAAGAAATCAACAAGGAGCCGTATGAGCATCAAGAACATCCATCAGCCATACTTTTTGCAGCAAGTCGAGGTTGATTCCTCGTACGCAAACTTCTCACGTATGGAGATCATCCCTAGTGCCTGCGCAAGCAAGCGTGTGCTGCACATCGGGTGCGTTGACTACCCTATCACTAACGTCGCTCAAAACCTGCATCTTGCTGTAGATAAAGTAGCAAAGCATCTCGTTGGCATAGACACTGCGACAGAGTCTTTTGACGAGCTACGTCCGCACCTTAAAAACAAGGAGCTGTATGCTTCACTCAAAGATGTTCCAAAGCAAAAATTTGATCTAGTTTTAGTTCCTGAAGTTTTAGAACACGTTCCGAACATGGCTGCGTTTTTAGAAGAGATCGACGAGATTGACTTCTCGACACTGGTGATCTCAGTACCTGATGCGTTCTCGTGCGCACGACGTCACTTTGAGCTCGACGCTGACGCCGGTAGTTTCTATGAGGCAGTCCATCCAGATCACAACGTCTGGTTCAGTCCTTACACGCTGCAGAACATCATCCAGAAGTACACGCAGTGGGAGATCCACACAATGATGTTCGTCGGACAGATGAGCATCATGGCGATCTGTTCAAAGAGGCCTGTTGATAATTTCACCAATCAACAAAAGAGCCCTGACCTGGGGCTTAACACTCTGGACTAAAGTTAAGGTCTAAAAAACAACGCGAGCTGAGTGACTGAGCATAATCATGTCGAACAGTTTCGTTGCATGCGCCTGTTCATCTCTACTTTAGTAGCTATTTCATTGGTCTCTTCTTGCACGTCGGAAGACAAATCTGACGTCACAGCGCCTGTCACTAAGCCGCCTGGTACGACAGCTCCTGTCAGCACGTCTCCTGATACAAAAGTGCAAGGTAACGCCCCAAAGACGACGGTGCTCAAAGAGTTCACTGAGTTTAAGCTGCCTGACGAGTTCAGTTCTTTTGATACAGAGCCAGGGACAACCCCTAGCAAACAGCTCACAACTTCGCAGTCTCAAAGAAAAGTAAAGTCAAAGCAAGGCCCAGCACCTAAACGCACTACTCAAAGCACTACGCAAGACACGTGGTATGACACCTCAAACGACGCTTGTGCGCAGTTAAACAAAAGCACAGCGTTCGACATCTCTAAAGACAGAACGTACGAGATAATCGGATACTCATCAAAAGGCACTCCGCTCGTTGTTGAGCACTACGGGTCACGCTCAGGTCCTCAGATTCTGGTCGTCGGTCAAGTTCACGGCAACGAGTGCTCCCCTGCTTTGTTTGTGAAAGCAGTAAGAGATCTAGGTCCGTCTTCCTGGGGTGCGTACCTGCTGCCTACTCTCAACCCTGATGGTCTAAAGGAACTGGACCGCCGATCGTCAGGCATTGACTTAAATCGCGACGGATTCAACCTCGTCTCACCAGAAACAAGGGCTCTCATGGATTTCACGGCATCACGTGATTTGTTTTTAACAATTCATGTGCATTCACCAAACGGGTGGGTTGGGTATCACGGGACCAATCGCGCTAGCGACCTGGCAAGAGTGCTGTCAGATAGTATGGGTCAAAGCTTTCTGCGTAGCGCAGGGAGTGGTCGTGGGTTCTTGTGGGAAGGTCAAGCCAAAAGAGTAGAGGGGCACGAGAGTGTGTTAGTGGAGTTGCCAGCAGTGTTCTCTCAAGAGGCCGCATCAGCACTAGAACGTGTGCAGTACAGTCTGGAAGAAGTGGACAGTATGGTTCAGCGGATGATGAAAGCACTGTTTGAGTACATGAATCAAGAAGCTAACGACTGGTCAGGCGCTACCGCTTCGAAGTGAGGCTCTCACAAAACGCTCCCATTTACATAGCGCATTTATATACAACGTGTGGAATCAATGATTCGCACACGCGTTTGTTTAAACTCCAGCGACGAAGCTTTTTGCAGCAAAGATGGCTTCGTCCATAGACTGGAAAACGTCTTTGAGCACTCGGTCGCCTTTGTGCCGTGTTTCAACACGCACGAGGAAAGTTCCTGGTTTCATAGCATGCTCGTAGGCAAGGGCGCTTCGTTCCACTTCGTAAGAAGTAGCCCAAACACGCCCTTCGTCTACGCGGATTGCGATCCCTTCGAACACTTCGCTAGTGGCTTGGGCAGCCTCTAGTTCGTGGGTTAGTTCATGGAATTGAGCATTCAGCTCCTTGAGTGTCGTAGCTGTCTTAGCGACTGCTTCCTCAATGCTCAGGCGGTTTTGGTAGGCTTGGACAGCCTGTTCATTAGACAACATGGTGGTCTCCTTATTTGTTGTTTCTCTCCACCACAATGAAAGCGCTCCGGCCTACGCCTAGGCCCGGTTGGGTGCTATTTATAGCTCAGGCCGGACTATCTGTCTTATGACAACACTACTTATCCTTGGTCTTTTGATCGTAATCGCCGTCGTAATCATTGTTTTGTACAACGGACTTGTCCGTCTAGTCAAGCAAGTAGACAACGGTTGGTCACAGATCAGCGTGCAACTTCAACGCCGCCACGATCTCATCCCTAACCTCGTCGAGACTGTCAAAGGCTACGCAGCACACGAGCAAGAAACAATGACAGCAGTGATAGAGGCCCGTAACGCAGCTGTATCTGCTAACGGGTCTGGCGTTCAGCAAGCAGCCCAAGCAGAAGGTCTTCTCACGGGTGCTCTGTCCAAGTTGTTTGCACTTTCTGAGGCATACCCTGATTTGAAGGCGAACACTAACTTCTTGAAGCTGCAAGAAGAACTCACATCTACAGAGGATCGTGTATCTTACGCGCGTCAGTTCTACAACGACTCAGTGACAAAGTTGAACACTGCGATCTCCACGTTCCCTGGTCTCATTATTGCAAAGTTTGGCTCATTTAAAGAACGAGAGTTGTTCGAAGCCGAAGCAGCAGCCTCAGTTGTTCCTACAGTAAAGTTCTAGTCTGTGGGAGCGAGTTCCTACATCGAGGACTCCAGACAGAGTAAGAGAGTTTCTAAAGGCTTAGTAGTAGCCGTCGTCGCTCTCCCTCTCCTGCTGCTCAACGTCATCGCGTATTTCTTAGGGCTGTACAGCAACACAGCCTGCGACGTTGGGTCGACATGCGGTCCGTCATTTAACCCGGCGGTCCTGCTGGGAACTTTTGCTGTGACGTTTGCATACCTCGCGATAGCTTATGCGGGCTCAACGAGAGCTTCTCTAGCTTTCACCGGTGCTACGAAAGCTGATGGTACTTACTCAGAGGCGCGTTCTCTCTTGGAGAACGTCTCGATCGCAGCTGGCATTCCAACGCCGACTTTGTACATTGTGCAAGATCCTGCTCCTAATGCTTTTGCTGTTGGTACTAATCCAAAGAACTCGGCTGTAGCTGTGACGACTGGGTTGCTGGAACTAATGGACCGTCGTGAGCTAGAGGGTGTTCTAGCGCATGAATTGGCGCACATCAAGAACAAAGACACGAAGGTATCAACCATTGCGGTGCTTGCTGTTGCTTTGGTAACAACCATTGCGGACATCTCGCTGCGCGCTGCGTTTCATACCCGCTCTCGTGGTAAGGACTCAAGTCAGCTGCAAATGATCATGATTGGTATTGCTTTAGCTACTTACCTTCTGGCTGTTCCGTCTGCGCTCTTGTTGCGTGCAGCACTGAGTCGCCAGCGTGAAGAACTAGCAGACGAGACCGCTGTAGAGATCACACGTAATCCAGCTGGACTGCGCTCTGCACTTGAGAAGCTCAACGCTGACACGACGGTAGTGTCGCGATCTGTAGCAGCTGTATCCCACCTGTGGATTGAGAGCCCGTTAGAGCGTGGCGGTAAGAGCGGCATTTTAGGCCGTTTGATGAACACGCACCCGCCTCTCTCGGATCGTATTGAAAAGCTCGAGATCTATGAAGGACGAGCCTCTACACTACCAGCACAGTAAGTCCGGTACAGGACGTCCTGGGTTTTGTCTCAAGATGGAACCGTTTGCTCCCAGGCTTCTTGGAAAGAACGACGTACATCCCACTCAACAACAAGCATCGAGTCAGATCGCATCGTGGCACCGTCCCCATTGTGTAGTAGTACAACAACGTCAACGCCGTCTAGTGCGTCAATCTCTGATGATCGCGTTGTGATAACGATGCGTTGGGTGCGCTTCACACCGTCAAGGATGTCTTGCAAAGAGCAGTCACTAGGACCAGCCATAGCCAGAGCATCAAAGGCCTCGTCTAAGTCACTGCTGTAGCGTCCGTAAGAACTGGTCTGGGAAGACTCGACTACTACGCCACCTGACAGAAGATTCCACTGCGCACCTTCTCGCGAGAGCATGTCGATAATGCTGCAGGCAGCGTCTGCCCCAAAGTCAAGCATCAATCGCGTCATCTGTGTGTCGAGCACTACGAGAACACGTGGGTCAGTGTCTTTAGTTCTCTCTGCAACAATGAGGGAACCGTGTCGCGCTGATGCTTTCCAATGGAGGTGTCGAGGGTCGTCGCCAGTGACGTATTCGCGTAAAGACCGAATGCCAGCGTCTGGGCCATGGGACGGGCTTTCAAACTCTGGTCGCTCCCATGATGATCGAAGAACGCCTTTTGATAGATTCCATCTCGCAGGCCACACAGTCATCGCGGCCTGGGGCATGTGGCGGCGGGATCGTTTGATTAGCTGTAGCGGGTCATGGATCGTCTCGTCGATGCTTGTAACTGAGAGTGTTCCTCTCTGGCTTTTAGTGAACATCATCTCGTGCGATTCTTTTTTCGAAAAACTATGTATGCGTAACTTGACCCCAGACCCTTGTGTGGTGTGCATGCGTAGTTGTCTTGCCAGCACACCGGATTTAGCAGCCTCCCATGTCAGTGAGATCTTCTCGTTGCGGTGTGCACGGTCTGCTGAAAACGAGACGTTGTGCGATGCTTTTTTACCAAACAGCAACATGGTCGCGATAGAGCAAATAAGACAGGACACACCTAGTGCGGTCAACGGCCACAGGGCGGCATTCCCTAACACTGCTGCTAGCAAGAGAGTGGCTAGAGTGATCCCAAGTGCACCGTACCCACGCGCTGTTGGTCTCATGGGAGTATTGGCGTTGTAGCTGCGACTGACGCCACTACTGATTGTGAAGTCTCCCCAGAGCGTCTTCCAGTTGGTGTGATCTCTATTCTGTGTGCCAAGCAAGGAACCGCTACAGCTTTCACGTCATCTGCGTTAGCGTACGCACGACCAGCAAGCATCGCGTGTGCTGAAGCAGCTCTAGCAAGAAGGACGGCAGCGCGTGGCGAACCTCCGCGCAACACCAGAGGATGAGAGCGCGTCGCTTCAACAAATGTGGCGATGTACGACGCGAGGTTTTGAGACACATGTACCGCTTCAGTGGCTGCCATCATGGAGAGAACATCTTCTTTTGAGACGACAGGTCCTGTTGGTACCCAGGGGACCCTGTGTTGTAAAACCATACGTACAGCGTCATCATGGGAGGGGTAACCCAAGCTGGTGCATAGTGCAAAACGGTCAAGTTGAGCTTCAGGTAAAGCGTAGGTACCAACTGACTCAACCGGGTTCTGTGTTGCTATAACGAAGAAGGGCGACTTGAGCGCTCTGGTCACTCCATCTGTTGTGACTTGACGCTCAGCCATGGCCTCAAGTAGTGCGGCTTGCGCCTTAGGTGTGGCGCGGTTGATCTCATCTACTAGCAGTATGTTGGTAAATACTGGCCCAGCTCTGAACGCGAACGAGCCATCGCCGGGGTTCCACACGCCTACACCAGTGACGTCGCTTGGCAGTAAGTCGGGCGTGCATTGCAACCGGGAAGTGTCAAACCCTAAGGTATCGCCTAGAACTTTAGCAAAGGTTGTCTTGCCAGTCCCTGGAACGTCATCAAGTAAAAGGTGACCGCCAGTGACGAGAGCTATGACGGCGTGAGTGGCCGCGATGCGTGACCCGAGTACGACCTGCGCACACGCGTTGATGACGCGCTCACCAGACTCAGCGTCGCGCATAGATTCTTTAGCGGCGTTAGCCCACGCGTCGTCACTCGCCATCTGTATCCCCTTCTGAGATCCTCAACTTGGACCGTGCAGATGCGCGTCGGGACCGCTTTGAGGACCGTTCCTGCAAGTCCGATGAGAGCTGCCCTGCTCGAGCGACAGATTCTTGTGGCAAATGTCCTCCAAATAGCTCTGCATCGGCCATTAAAGAGAGCTCAGCGTGTGCGCTAGTTAGGTCTGGCGCAAGGCTCCGCACGCGGTGATGGCGTTCAAAGAAAGACACACCTGGTTCTCTCGCACCAGCTATCAAAGAGAGAGCCGCGTCTGTTCTGCGCCACTCGGCCACAATAGGAGATGGCCCTGATACGTCTTTAGCGTTCTGTAGGGATCGACGCCGCCTCAAGATGAGGTAGAACCCAACAGAGAGCAACACCAGCACTGGTAGGGCTTTCCAGAGAAGAGAATCGACAGACCCTGTCTCAGCAGTTGGCTGTGGTAACGCAGCAGGCTTGCTGATGCTTGTAGTGACGTCACCAGGTGAAAGACCGTCTGTAGCCTCAGCGACAGGAACGCTTGTGGGAGAGTCATCAACACTGTCTGAAAGGCCAGGCGAGGTACCTGGTGTGAGACTGTCACTGCCAGGATCAGAACCAGGTTCATCAGTAGTGCCACTAGCGATGCCGCCTGCGCTACCTGTCTCCTGTGGCTCTAGTGTCTCGTTTGTCTGTGGTGTATCCCCAGGATCTCCCGTTTGTGCACTACTTGGAGACACACCGATCTGACTGAATGCTTCAAGCTGGGCTTCTAGACCGTTCGCACCTAGCATGTCAGACAGCTGCTCAGGAGTGATACGTCCTTGTTCAAGGTCTTGAGAGAGTTTCTTTGTTAACGATTCTGGAACCGGTAATGCACTCTCAATTGTAGAGCTTTTACTTTTCGCGAAGGACTCTATGTTCTCGCCAAATCGCTGCATCACTTCTGCTCCTGGCCCTAAGGAGAGCACTAAAGCAAAAAGCACAGCAACGCCTACAGGTAAAAAAGATAAACGGGACCGTGGTTTCCCGCTAAAAGATTGCGGTTCGTCCTCAAGCGGGGTGAGCGCTGTCCCGAGTGCGACTATCAACGCAAAAAATGCAAAAGAGTAGGGCCGCAGAGTGCTAGACAGCGCAACACCAAACGGAATTCCAGCTGCAGAGAACGCCGCGTACCAGTACCGCCGGTAGTTGACCTGGATGAGTGTCGCGGACACGCCAAGCACAACCATGGCGGCGAACGAAGGAAGAGGTCTCTCTTCAGTCTGGCTAAACACTTCTACAAACATCGCAGATACAGCCGTGAGAAAACCTTCGCTTCTCCTTTGATAGTAAGTCAATGCAAACAGTGAAACAGACACTAAAGGAGCAGATATGCGAAGTAGCAGCAGGTCTCGTCGCACGGTCAATGCAACGCATCCAAGAATCGCTAAAACCGCAACCAGACTCTGCGCAAGCGTCAAGACGGGGGTCAGCCAGGCAGCAACGGCCAGAGCTGCTCCGATAGAAGATTCCCGTGAAATACGCACAAACAGCACTGTGTAAGAGCCAAGCACCAGGCGCCTTGCGCCTTAGCTGCAGAAATTCGACCTACATGTCGTTCAGAGAGCAGTCTTTTAGGCGTTGGTTTTAATCAAAAGACAAGGCGCCAAGCGTGAGGTGCACTCTTGAAAGGAGTGCCTAAATGATCAATAAACCAAAAAGTGCTTACGCACTCGTTTGTCTAGTACTTGGTGTGTTGGCCTCTAGCTGCACCTACCAAGAACAATCAAACGCTTTAAACAACAACACTTACACACTCGCTGAAAAGTTCGCAAGCAGCATGCCAGAAGCCGATGAGCTTCAACCGCGTGAAATCCTGCCAGAAGTCGAGCAACTGCCTGTACCAACTTACACACCGGTTGTCTCTACTTTGCTCAGTAGCAAACTGTACTCATTCGTGACGCTAGGACCTGATGGCTTACCAGCTCGCTGGGATCCGTGTTCGTCTCTCACTTGGCGTATCGACTGGAGCAACACACCAAAAGGTTTTCCAAAGAAATCCTTCAAACGCAGCGCCATCAACGCTATGCGTCAGATCCGTAAAGCAACAGGACTTCAAATACGCATGAGTGACAGCACAGCTGTGCCTAGCATTCTCGTACAGTTCGCCCGAACAAAAGACATGCCAGGTTCCGACGTTCTCGGTTACGCTGCAGTCAGCGTGAACCGCGACAACTCGAAGATACTGCATGCAGACATCGTTCTTGACGCAACCGCGCCACAAAGACCAGATGTCTTTTGGGTCAGCTGGAAGAACGTATTACTGCACGAAATGGGTCACGCTGTTGGTCTAAACCACGCAGAAGATGAATCTCAGGTGATGTTTATGTTTTCAAACGGAACAGAGAAGTTTCTAGGCGGCGACCTCACTGCATTACACATCGTTGGAGCAGCAAACGGATGTCTCATTCGGTAACAACTAACACAGAGATCTCTCCCCTGGAAAGATCTCTGTAGTATAAATCCGCAGACCCTAAACAACGCCCGCTCTATCTCAAGACACGGTCGCGAAAATGATCACTCGTTAAAAGATAGAGGACGCACTGTCAAGGGCATCAGCTAAGGCGTCAACTTCTTGGGTTGTATTGTACAGATAGAAACTTGCTCGTACGGTGGCATTAGCGCCCAGGACACGCATTAGAGGCTTTGCACAGTGATGCCCGGCCCGGACGCACACGTTTGACTGATCTAACACCTGGCTGAGGTCATGGGGGTGTATGCCACGGAACGCGAACGAGAAAGTGGCGCCTCGAAGTTCTGGGTTGGTTGGTCCGTAGATGGTGATGTCGTCACCAAAACGTTCTGGCAGTGAGTTCAGGACGTATTTGTTTATCTCAATCTCATGACGACGTACGTTGTTCATACCTAAGTTCTGAAGGTAGGTCACTGCCGCGCCCAGGGCTACAACTTCTGCGATCGCAGGTGTTCCCGCCTCAAACTTGTTCGGCAGTTCGGCAGTCGAGAAACCGTCTAAGCGTACATCGTCAATCATGTTGCCACCACCTAGTAGAGGTGGGAGCACCTCAAGAAGCTCTTCGCGCCCCCACAACACTCCGACGCCTGACGGCCCACACATTTTGTGTGAGCTAAATGCAACAAAGTCCGCACCCCAGGCTTGGACGTCTGTTAGTTGGTGCGGGACTGACTGACACCCGTCAACTATGGCGAGCGCCCCTGCTTTATGGGCTGCGGCACACAGTTGTTGTACTGGGTTGATTGTCCCTAACACGTTTGATGTGGATGTGAATGCGAAAACTTTTACGTCTTGAAGTAGCGTCTCGATGTTCGTGAGGTCTAGCTGACCGTCAACAGTGAGCGGAACCCAGCGCAGCTTTATACCAAGTTCGGCTACCAACATGTGCCACGGGACGATGTTGGCGTGGTGCTCCATGTGTGTGAGAAGTACAGAGTCGCCGGCTTTCATGTTCGCGCGACCCCACGACATGATGACTAGGTTCAACGCTTCGGTTGCGTTTCTTGTGAAGATGACTTCGTGGGCTTTGGGTGCGTTAATAAATCGGGCTAGCGCTGTGCGGGTTCCTTCAAACAGATCGGTCGCTTCAGCGGCTAGTTGGTAAGAACTACGGTTTACCGGGGCGTACCCTTGGGCCATGAAGTGAGAGAGCGCGTCGATGACCACGTTTGGTTTCTGTGACGTGTTCGCACTGTCGAGATACACGAGAGGTTTGTTATTTACCAGCCGGCTTAAGACTGGGAAATCTCTGCGAACCGTGAGTACGTCAAATGTCATGATTATTACCGTTCTCCGACGCAGTGATCAAGCGTGGAGCTATAAAAGACTGTTCCTATACGCCTGTTGGTTATTTTAATCCGCACACCAGTTCTTAGAAACTAGCTGTTTTGCAACACCTTGTAGGTATTTACTTACCAGATACTGCCTTGTAGCGGTCGAGAGAGATTTGGCGCTCAACTGCATGGTCTAAAATCGGCTCTATGTACGGGTTGAGCATTCCTTGAGTCCAGGGTTTATGGACAGCGTCGTCGTCAAGTCCGCACAACTCTGGAATCCAGCTACGCACGTACAAGCCTTTTGGGTCAAATCGTTCGCCTTGCGAAGTAGGGTTGAACACCCGGTAGTAGGGGGAAGCATCAGTGCCGGAACCAGCACACCACTGCCACCCGTGGTTGTTGGACGCAATGTCACCATCGACAAGGTGCTGCATGAAAAACTTCGCCCCCCACTGCCATGGGAGGTGCAGATCTTTCACCAAGAAACTAGCGACGATCATGCGCACCCGGTTGTGCATCCATCCTGTTGCGAGCATCTGTTTAATGCCGGCGTCAACGATTGGGAAGCCCGTCTTCCCGTTACACCAAGCCTCAAATCTCGCAACTGCATCTTTGTCAGTGTCGTGTACGAGTTTGTTCATTTTTGGTTGCAAGTTCTCCCACGCAGTGATGGGGCGATGGAAGAGCACGTCAGCATAAAATTCGCGCCAACACAGCTCGCTGCGGAAAACAGAGTGAGATCTCAACTCGCCAAGTTCTGCTAGTAATGATCTCGGATGGATGATGCCAAATCTTAAGTAAGGCGACAACTGACTGGTACCGTTGATATCTGGATTGTTGCGTATCTCGTCATAGCTGTCTAAGGTGGTGTCACGAAATGTCTCCCATGCCCGCCATGCCGCATCTTCTCCAGCTTGTGGCAGTTGCGCACTGCATGCTGGTTCTGTAGGTAGGTCCTCAGACGCTATAGTTGGTGCTCCACGCCACTTCACTTCAGGCTTCAGCAAAGGAGCTACCAAGTCTTGGGCGAGCCAAGTTTTAAAGAACGGGGTGAAAACCGAGTACGGGGTGTTGTCTGCTTTGCGCACCACACCAGGATTTACCGCGTATGAAGAGCCAATACTGCAAAGCTCTGCTCCGACTGTGTGCAATCGGTCGGCAACTTGCTTGTCTCGAGATTGACCGTATGGCGCAAAGTCTTTTGCTGCAAATACTCGCTTCGCGCCTACTTCGAGCGTAACGGCTGTAACGACGTCAACCGGGTTGCCTGTCCGAATCACTAATGCACCACCCATTGCTTGGTTGAGTTCGTGCAAGCTGCGCAATAGAAACACCAAACGTGCAGCCCCCGAGCGCTCAAAGAACATCGGGTCGATAACAAAAAGAGGTGTCACACTCCCAGTAAGTGATGCGGCAACTAACGCCTCGTTGTCAGCTAGACGCAGATCGCGCCTGAACCACATCACTGAATGAGCCGCGTTTGACATCACTCTATTAGTCCCACTCACTCATAAAGATGCTCGCGGGCATAAGTTGAAGTTTTGTATGTACAGCCCAGCGGTTTGTCGTGTCGCTTTCAAAATGGCATGACTGTACATATGGAACTAGCTGAGTATCAGCTGTCCTGGTTAGTACTTGCAGAGTTCTGCCAGCGCCCGATGCGGTGTGAGCCGCCGATCCAGGCAGCGAGGGTGATGAGCAAAGCCATGCCAGTCACACCACAACCTACGGCAGCGGCAGTACCTGCAAACTTTGAAGCGCGCTGATTCACCGAAAGCGATGATGACAGATAGTCGCGAGTACCACGGAACACCACGCGGACGCCGTCAATAGACAGTAGAACGAAAATCCCACCAAGCACGAAAGGCAACAAAAAGGAGGTCATAGCTAACACTGTGTCAAACTGGTATCGCCGTGCCACCTACCCGGTAACTAGCGCCGAAGACCCACCTCTCTAGGAATAAGCCACACGCACCACCTCTGATCTATCACCCTTTGGTGTATAGTATCTGGTATGAGCATATTCGGAAAGAAAACAAGAGCACTGCAAAAAATAGTTATAGGTGTGGGGGCTGTAAGTCTGTGGCTAGCACCGAGCGCTGTACACGCATCATCGTTCAAGAACTGCACAGCACTCAGAGTTAAACATCCCAACGGTGTCGCTAAGTCTGTGGTGCCGGCCAAGAAGCAGAAAAACATGCCAAAGGTGTCAGCGTCTATCTATAAATCGAACATCAAGATGGACAGAGACAGAGACGGGACCGTCTGCGAAAAGTAAAGTACTAAGCGCCGCACCGGAATGTAAAACACCGGTGTTACATCAGGATACGGTTCTATTATCTGACAAGTGGAGCTGCCGAGAATCGAACTCGGGTCCATAGATCTCTAGCGCTTCCGATACGACCATCCCCGTTTCACTTCTTGCGGTAAAAGCCCCCACGGGTGGGGTACGGTTTGCACCGTCACCGTCGAGTCTCTCCTCAAAGTCACGCCATTTGGCGTCGTCAGGCGTCTTTGCGCCGGTCACTCTTCGCTTCTGTTGCCGGGCTGCGATGAGTTGGCCCCGTGCGCTGGTTACCCAGTCACGATTACACTGCCGTTTTTAGGCGGCAAGTGCGAACTGCGTGTTGGCAGTTATTTTTTTGCCCTGTTTTACGAGTCTGAGCAACTCGGGTCGCGGAGTGACGTTCAAGTACCTATGTCGAAACCTTTCAGCCCCCTACCTATATAACAGTGCCTGTAACAAACACCCAAGCACGCAGCGCCGCAATAACTCGCTTTTGAGGGTCAAAAGCGAGTAAAGAGCGTGCCTTTGCTTTCAGACCGGGCACACTTAAATCGTGGAATTCCCCGTACTCTCTAACGCAGACACTGAGGTGGTGCTCTCTGCTCCCCCAGCACAGCGTCAGACAGCGCTGGCGATCGTCTGGAGCGAGGGCCCCATGTGGCTAGCTAAAGTCATAGAGGACCCGTCACAGGTCTCCAAAGTACCTGTACGTTTGTTGCCTCTCTTGTATTCGTGTATGGAAGCAGCAGCCGTATCTGCCTGCCAACTGGCCGACAAACGCACCTCCACGCCATCGTCTTCGAACATCCTTCGATCTTTAGAGCGCCCAGATGGACTCTCTCACCCAGTGCTTGACACATGGTGTGAATCTCCGCCTCTTCTGGCGTCTTTAGCGTCAGCTGACGCAGCGACGTGGTCGGCGCTGCTTGATGATCTCACGCCCGTTGCTCCTCAGCGCACACGCGCTGCATGGGCGTCACTGTTCTCGAGCCTCGCAACAATGGGTTCGTCGTCTCCGGCTCACACGCCTGCAGCAACAGTTGTCTCTTTCGTGTTTGGTCATGAAGCTAAAGTAGCGGTCTCGCTACCAGCTGCCTTGTACGTAGAGGCGATCGTCATAGCAGCTTCACGCTCTCAGTACGCAACAAGTGAACAGGTACTGAGTGTCTCACTGCTTGGTCACGAGCAAGTGCGTCTCTTGTCAGACGCCTTCACACTCAAGGTAGGAGAGTCAGGGCTTCAAGACTTTGTTAAGTCCCTCCCAAAGACTCTTAAGACTCAGATCGACCCTACGAAAACACAGGATCCGTTGTGGGGTCTGTTGCTGTCAGATGCGTTACGAGCGGGTCAGTCTCGCGCCGCTGAACTCTTCTATCAGTACGCCGACGTAGCGGCCGCAACAACGTTGCCGTTCTTATCGCCAAAAGGTACTCTCCCTGCTTTGTCTGAGTTACTGCTAGACGCGCCTTTGTACAACGCACCAGACTTACAGCACGTCGTTGGTAACCCGATCGTTCTACGTGAGTTATGTAAAGCAGTAGTGAGTGCGTCCTCAAAGTCCGCATCCTCACACCGTGCTAAACTTCTATTGGCTTCAGCAACGGCGACTACTCTGGATTTACTTGAGACGCGACAAGCCATTGCGGTGCTCGAATCGGTGTGTGCGACTGAGCCTTTGTTAGCGCTAGACTATCTGTACCAAGCCCCTCGCGATGAGCTTGTGCGTGGAGTTTCTTTCCTTGTAAAGCATGTGAATAGTGACGAACGTGCAGCTCGTCTAGCAACGGCAGTGTTCGCGGCAGAGTTTGACAACGATGTCCATTCCTGGCAGCTGGCTTGGCTTCTTGCGCGCACGTGGGAACAGTCTCTAGACGAATTGCTTGCTGCTGTGCGCTCAACCTCCTAGAGGAAAAACTAGCGAGAGTATTTGAACATTTAAGGGCGCACCCCTGCGTTTGTCGTGACTCAACAAACAATGTTTGTTATGTCCAAGTCCTCAAAATCCGTCTATCTCGCTGCCATGTTGCTCGTCGCGTCAGCCATAGCTCCTGCGCTAGCGTCTGCTGCAACCCCGGTTCCACCCTCTCAAGACGTGACAGCACTCTGGGCAAAGCGCCCATCGGGTATGTACGATTTTGTCACAGTGCGTTACTCAGGATCACGTCCTGTTTTCACGCGTCATAAGGTGACAAGCAAAGAAGCTCTCTCTAAAGTAGTAGCAGGTTCGTATATGAAAGGCTCATGGGATGCTAAGGCATATGCTTTTGGCGATACTTACGATTCGTTTCTGTGGGGAGCCGCTGCTATTAAGGCAACGAGCGTGTGGCCTTCAACTACTGGTGGCTCTGTCATCGTTGCAGTCATCGACACAGGGGTGGCAAGTCACGACGATCTCTCACCGCAAGTGCTCCCTGGTTACGACTTCATTGACAACGACACAATGCCAACAGACTTAAACGGTCACGGGACGCACGTAGCAGGGACAATAGCAGCAACCGCCGGGAACAATCTGGGCGTTGCCGGAGTCGCGCCGTCAGCTAAGATTCTCCCTGTGCGAGTTCTTGATGCGAGCGGGTCAGGATCTCTCACTGGTGTTGCTAATGGTATCATCTACGCCGCAGATCAAGGCGCGAAGATCATCAACCTCTCACTAGGCGGCACGTCGACGACGGCGGCTCTTGAAGCAGCCGTCGCTTACGCTGTCTCAAAAGATGTTCTCGTGGTCGCGGCAGCTGGTAACGAGGGAGTCAATTCACTCCCTTCATACCCTGCCGCTTACTCTCAGGTTCTCGCTGTCGCATCGGTAGACAAGAACCTAGCTGTATCAGGATTCTCTTCTAGAGGCGCCTACGTCGACGTGGCCGGTCCGGGTGGATCTATCACCTCTACATACTTAAACAACTCCTATGCCACGCTGTCGGGAACTTCAATGGCCTCGCCTCACGTAGCAGCTGCCGCAGCACTTTTGAGGTCTGCATTCCCTAACGCTTCTGCGGCAACGATCAAATCAGCTCTAGAGAACTCCGCCTATGATCTAGCCCCCGCAGGACCTGATACATCTTCCGGTCTCGGACTGATTCAAGCAGACGCAGCTTTTGCTCTGCTCTCTGGCACGCCGGTTACAACAACCACGCCAACCACAACCGGCCCAACTACTACTGGCCCAACTACCACCGCACCAGCCACTACGGCCCCAACTACCGTCGCACCAACCACGACCACAGCGCCAACTACTACAGTTGCACCAGTTCTCGCTGCTCCGGTTTCGCTAAAAGCTACCCAGTCTGGTGCGGATGTTTTGATCACCTACGCAGCGGCACCTGGATCCTCACCGAGAGGCTACTACGTGAAGAGAAACGGCGCGCTCGTCCTCTCAACTACAAGCACCTCGCTGCGTGACGTAGGGGCGGCTACGAGATCACAAGCCATCACGTACGAGATCGCAGCTCTCTACCAAAACGGTCTCTCTGCTTTTGTATCTACGCAGATCACAACTGCACCAACTACTACTACTACTACTACTACTACTACTACTACTACTACTACGACAACCCTCCCGGCGTTGCCGTCTCCAAAAAATCTTAACGCGACTGTGCTACTCAATGACATAGTGTTGTCGTACGCGCCGACGACAAGATCAGGCTTGCTTGGCTACTACGTCACCCGCGCGGGTATGGCGCCTCAGTACGTCACTTCTACGACGTTCCGCGATGGCAACGCCGCACTGACAGCACAGACAATTACTTACAGTGTGACTGCGCGATACCGCTCTGGTGTGTCTGCTCCAACAACTCTGACACTCACGGTCACCCCGCCCGCAACACCTGTTGTGACAGCAGCCTCTGCTACTTCGCGCCAGGTGCAACTAACATTAGCGTCAACCACGGCTAATTCTTTCCTTCTGGTCTACAGAGGGTCTGCCCTGGTAGGGACGTACCCCGCTTCAGGATCTGTAGTGCTAGAGCGTCAGCCAGTTGGTACGCATCAGTACTCAGTACGCGCTACTTCATCGACTGGTACGTCAGGTGTGTCGTCGAGCGTCAGCGTCAAAGTCAATAGGTGACCAAAGAGTAGTCAAAGACTCGGGCCACCACCCGCGCCACAGTGACGTTGTATATTTATGAAAACACACACCCTAGTAATAAGCATAGCGCTCGCCTCGCTCGCGTTCTCTTCTTGTTCGTCTAATTCCGAACCCGGAGCTGTAGTAGTTCCTGATTCGTCACTGGTGCCTGCAACGCAACTCGTGACCGACTCTGCTAAAGAAGAGCTGTCCTCTTTGGATGCTGACTTACAGGCTTTAGATGAAGCTACAGCCGAGATCGAATCGTTTAACACCACTACTATTTTGGAAGCAGGTCAGTAATGAAATTAGGAAGCAAGACCATTCTCCTTACAGTCTCACTCCTCTCTGTGGCAAGCCCAGCTTTCGCTAAAGACGACAAAGACGAAGAGCGCTCACAAACAAATACATCGCAGCCATCGTCCGAGAGACAAGACACAACCACAACACGTCCTCCGCGCCAAGAGGAACGTCGAGAAGATACGACTACAA
>Ga0102917_1000146_pt1 | contig 22391 bp, 20 predicted proteins | sample Colrivmet1562A02_FD_78201 | JGI IMG/M metagenome (GOLD analysis project Ga0102917, IMG submission 78201) | Estuarine microbial communities from the Columbia River estuary - metaG 1562A-02 | ecosystem: Environmental > Aquatic > Marine > Intertidal zone > Estuary | place: USA: Columbia River...
CTCGGCTGGACCAACATCCTCATCACGAACCCGCGCGACTTCCCCGGGTTCGTCAAGGAGCTCAAAAAATACCCCTTCACCTACATCGCCGGCGTCAACACGCTGTTCAACGCGCTGCTGCACACGCCCGGCTTCGATCAGGTGGATTTCAGCAAGCTGCGCTGCTCACTGGGCGGTGGCATGGCCGTGCAGCGCGCCGTCGCCGAGCACTGGAAGCGCGTCACGGGTAACGTACTGACGCAGGCCTGGGGCCTTACGGAAACCTCGCCCGGCGCCTGCATCAACCCGATCGACGAAGACTTCAACGATTCAATCGGCCTGCCCATCTCTTCGACCGAAATCGGCATCGCGGACGATGCGGGCAACATGCTGCCGATCGGTGAGGTCGGCGAGATCTGCGTGCGTGGTCCGCAGGTGATGAAGGGCTACTACAACCGGCCGGAGGAGACCGCGAAGGTCATGCTGCCGGACGGGTGGCTGCGTACCGGCGACATCGGGCGGATGAACGACAAGGGTTACGTGTTCATCGAAGATCGCAAGAAGGACATGATCAACGTGTCCGGCTTCAACGTGTACCCGAACGAGGTCGAGGGCGTGGCAGTGACCCACCCCGGCATCCTCGAAGCTGCAGCGGTCGCCAAAGCGGACGAGAAGTCAGGCGAAGTCGTCGCGCTCTTCGTCGTGCGCAAGGACCCCTCGCTCACCGAAGAAGACGTGATCGAGCACTGTCGCACCGCGCTCACCGGCTACAAGATCCCGCGCCACGTGTACTTCCGCAAGGAATTGCCAAAGACCAACGTCGGCAAGATCCTGCGCCGCGAACTGCGCGACGAGGCGCAGAAGCTCTAGGAACGAGCGTCGGGATTGAACAGACGGCGGTGTTCGACGATCGCATAGCGATCCGTCATGCCCGCCACGTAATCGGCGACGACCCGGGCACGAGCGGCCTTGCCGCCGCTCTGCTCGGCCTGTGCTGCGGCCGCGCGATGCTCACCGGGCAGCAGGTCCGGATCCTCGAGCAACACCGCGAACAATTCCTTGAGCACGCGGCGTGCCTTGTTGGTCATGCGCAGCACGCGGTAGTGCCGGTACAGCGCTTCGTTGAGAAAGCGCTTGAGCTCCTGGTGCTCGGCATGCACGGCCTCGCTCATCGTCACGAGCGGGCGAGGCAGTTCGCGAACCGCATCGATGTCACGCGGTGCGGCCGCGGCGATTTGGGCGGCCGAGGTGGTGATCACGTCGGCAACGACACGGTTGATCATGCGGCGGATGGTCTCGTGGATCACGCGCCGGCCCGTCAGCTGCGGATATTGGCGACGAACCTCCGCATGCGCCCTGCCAAAGAGTGCGAGTTCGCACAACGCCTCGGTCTCGATCAACCCCGCGCGCAGACCGTCATCGACGTCATGGTTGTTGTAGGCGATGGCGTCGGCGAGGTTGGCCAGCTGCGCCTCGAGCCCCGGCTGACGACGCTGCAGGAAGCGCTCGCCGAGCGCGCCGAGCGTGCGCGCGTTGGCCGCCGAGCAGTGCTTGAGGATGCCCTCGCGCGTCTCGAAACACAGGTTCAGACCGGGAAACTCCGCGTAGCGCTCCTCAAGCAGGTCGACCACGCGCAGCGACTGCAGGTTGTGTTCGAAGCCGCCGTACTCGCGCATGCATTCGTTGAGCGCGTCCTGTCCGGCGTGGCCGAACGGCGTATGACCGAGATCGTGCGCGAGACAGATCGCCTCGGTCAGCGTTTCATGCAGTCCGAGCGCGCGCGCAATCGTGCGGGCGATCTGCGCGACCTCCATCGAGTGCGTGACCCGCGTGCGATACAGATCACCCTCGTGGTTGACGAACACCTGGGTCTTGTAGACCAGCCGCCGGAACGCGTTCGAGTGGATGATGCGATCACGATCGCGCTGAAATTCACCGCGCCATTCGGGCGGCGCTTCAGGGTGCACCCGCCCTCGGCTACGAGTGTCGTCGGCCGCATAGGGCGCAAGCACAGGCTGTGTGCCCACGGAAGTCATCCGAAGTGTCTCCGCAGCGTGTTCTCGAGCGCTGCCGCGGGGTAGTCGGCCGTGACGAATGCCGCGCCGATGCCGCGCATCAGCACGAAGCGCAACTGCCCGGCGCGTACTTTCTTGTCGAGCGACATCGCCGCGCGCGCCTGCGCGGCGGGGACTTCCGCCGCATCAGTCCGTAGACCGAGCCGCCGCAGCAGGGTCGAAAGCCTCGCCACCTGCGCCTCGGGCATCCAGCCGGCCTCGGCCGACAGCGTCGCCGCCATCAGCAGACCGGCCGCCACCGCCTCACCATGCAGCCAGGTGGAATACCCCGTCACGGTTTCGATCGCATGCCCGAAGGTATGACCGAGATTGAGCAGCGCCCGATCGCCCTGCTCGCGCTCATCGCGCGCGACGATGGCCGCCTTGATGGCGCAGGAGCGATGCACCGCTTGCGTGAGCGCTGCAGCATCGAGCGCCAGTAACGGCTCGGCATGCGCCTCGATCCAGTCAAAGAATTCGGCATCGCAGATCAGACCGTACTTGACGACCTCGGCCAGACCCGCGCGCAGTTCACGCGGCGGCAGCGTGCGCAGCGTCGAGATGTCGGCCACCACGGCCTGCGGCTGGTGGAAGGCGCCGATGAGGTTCTTGCCGCCCGGATGGTTGACGCCCGTCTTTCCGCCCACCGACGAGTCGACCTGCGCGAGCAACGTGGTCGGGATCTGCACGAAGCCCATACCGCGCTGATAGCAGGCGGCGGCAAAGCCAGTCAGATCGCCAACGACACCACCGCCGAGCGCGACGAGCAGATCGTCGCGACCGAAGCGATGCTCGACGAGCGCGTCGATGATGTGCGAGAGGGTCGCAAGTGTCTTGTGCGCCTCACCGTCCGGCAGAACGATGTCGTGCGTCTCCCGACCCGCCCGCGCCTTGTGTACGGCCGCGGCGTAGAGCGGCGCCACGGTGGTGTTGCTGACCACGGCCACCTTGCGCGCCGACAACACGCCTGCAAGCCAGGCCGAGTCCTCAAGCAGACCCGCCCCGATGTGGATCGGGTAGGAACGTTCACCGAGTTCGACCAACAACGCTGTCATGGCCGCGGCAGTATACGGTGGTCAGGCAATTGCCCGAGGATGCGCGCGACGACCCCCCCGACTCGGCTGCCGTCAGTGCTCACGGTGAGGTGCGCCACACCCTCGTAGAGCGGTGCGCGTTGGCTCATCAACGCGGCGAGTCGTACCGACGGATCCTCTGCCCCGGCGAGCAGCGGCCGATTCGCGCTGCGTCGGACCCGTCGGGCCTGCTGCGCCACCGACGTCTTTAGGTACACCACGGTGCCGTGGCTGCGCAGCGCCTCTCGATTCTCCGGCAGCAGTATGGCGCCGCCGCCCGTCGACAGTACGATGCCGCGCCGCATGACAAGATCGGCGATCACCTCCCGCTCGCGGGTGCGGAACCCGGCCTCGCCTTCCTTGTCGAAAATCAGCGGAATGTCGACACCGGTGCGTTGCTCGATCTCGGCATCCGAATCGACGAACGGCAGACCGAGCGCCCGGGCGAGCTGCTTGCCCACCGCGGTCTTGCCCGAGCCCATCGGACCCACCAGAAAAATGTTAGCTGCCTCGTCCATCGTCTCTCGCCTGACTGCCACTGCAAGCCTACCGCAGGCGATGCCGCCGCAGGGGGTTGGGCCCGCGGCGGGTGCATTCCGGTAACATGTCGCCCCTCGTGAAGTACCTGCCCAAACTCGTCTACTGGCTCGCGGCGCTGCTGCTTGGCGGGCTGATGCTCATCGTTGCCGGTATCGCCGGGGCGTACATCTATCTGCAACCCTCGCTGCCGAGCGTCGAGGCGATGCGGCGGATCGAATTGCAGGTGCCGCTGCGGGTCTACTCGAGCGACGGCAAGGTCATCGCGCAGATCGGCGAGCAGCGCCGCAACCCGGTGAGCTACGAGCAGATCCCCGAACTGGTCAAGCAAGCCTTTATCGCTGCCGAGGATGACCGCTTCTTCGAACATGCCGGCTTCGACTATCAGGGCATCCTGCGCTCGATCATCGTCAATCTCATTCCCGGCTACCGGCTCGAAGGCGCGAGCACCATCACGCAGCAGACCGCGAAGAACCTCTTCCTCACCAACGATCGAACTTGGCGACGCAAGGGTCAGGAGATGTTCCTCACCTACCGCATCGAACGCGAGTTCACCAAGGAGGAGATCCTCGGGCTCTATCTGAACGTTATCCACTTCGGCAAGCGCACCTATGGCATCGCCGCTGCGGCCGACCTGTACTTCGGCAAGACGCTCGACCAGTTGACGCTCGCCGAAGCCGCCACGCTCGCGCGTGTGCCTCAAGCGCCCTCGCGCTACAACCCAATCAACAACCCGGAAGCGGCCGCCCAGCGCCGCGGCTACGTGCTGCGACGCATGCGCGAGCTCGGCTATATCGACGAACTGGCCGAACAACGTGCCGCAGCCGAAGTGGTGCAAGCACGCCTGCACGCGCAATCGTTCGACGTCGAGGCGCCCTACGTCGCCGAGATGGCGAGACTCGAACTCGTGCAGCGCTTCGGTGCGGCCGCACAGAACGAAGGCTATCGGATCTACACGACCGTCGATTCGACCAAGCAGGAAGCCGCCAATGCAGCCTTACGCGCCGGGCTCATCGACTACGATCGTCGGCATGGCTGGCGCGGCGCACGCAGTAAAGTCGAGTTGCCGGCCGAAGAAACGGCGCCCGCACTCGAAGCGCTGCTCGATGAGGCGGTAGCCACCGGCTCGCTGACTCCTGCGGTAGTGCTCAAAGTCGAGCCGCGTTCCGCACGCGTGTATGTCCGCGGCAGCGGCTTCGCCGAGATCGGCTGGGAGGGACTCTCCTGGGCGCGCCGCAAGCAGGGCAAGGGCTTGGGTCCCTCGCCAAAGAGCGCCGGGGAAATCATTGCGCGCGGCGATCTCATCCACGTCACGAGCGAACTGGCCGAAGCGAAGCCCGGCAACGCGACGACGCAACCGCCGGCGCAGCGCAGCCTCGTCTTCAAGCTCGCGCAGATCCCCGAGGCCTCCGCGGCACTCGTCGCCCTCTCGCCCAACGATGGCGCCATCGAGGCGCTCGTCGGCGGCTTCGATTATTTTGATCAGGCCAACGGCAAGTTCAACCGCGCCATCCAAGCCAAGCGTCAGCCGGGTTCGGGATTCAAACCCTTCCTGTACTCCGCGGCACTCGACAACGGGCTGACGCCGTCCTCGGTGGTGCTCGATGCGCCCTTCGTCATCGACGATCCGAACATGGAAGAAGCGTGGCGACCAGAAAATTCAAGCGGTGATTTCGGCGGCCCGACGCGTCTGCGCGAGGCGCTCGTCAAGTCACGCAACCTCGTCTCCATCCGCGTGCTGCAGGCGATCGGCATGGAGCCTGCGCTCACCTACGCGCAGCGCTTCGGCTTCGAGCGCACGAGCCTGCCGCGCAATCTCACGCTCTCGCTCGGCACGATGAGCACCACGCCGCTGCAAGTGGCCGCGGGCTACGCCGTGTTCGCCAATGGCGGCTACCGCATCCAGCCGTACTTCATCGAGCGCATCGAAGATCCGCAGGGCAAGGCGGTATTCCAGGCCGCCCCGCGCGTGGTGGCGCCGGAATGCGATGTCGCCGTGCCTGCAGCGAGCAGCGTCGATGCGCGGGGTCTCGACGAAGAGACCGCTGCAACCACAGCCGCTGCTCCTACAGCCACTGCACCGGCAGCCGATGCAGCTGCAGCGCCCGCGGCAGTGTCCCGCGCCTGCACGCGGGCTGCGACCGAGGTCGCCCCGCGCGTCATCAGCGCGCAAAACGCCTGGCTGATGACCGACATGCTGCGCGAGGTCATCACCCGCGGCACGGGACGCCGGGCCCTCGCGCTCGGTCGCAGCGAACTGGCCGGCAAAACCGGCACGACCAACGAGGCGCGCGATACCTGGTTCAACGGCTACGGACACACCCTGGTGGCCTCGGTCTGGGTGGGCTTCGATCAATCGAAACCGCTCGGTGAAGGCGAAGAAGGCAGCCGTACCGCCGTGCCGATCTGGGTCGACTTCATGCAAGACGCGCTGAAAGGCGTACCCGATCGCAGTTGGCCGATGCCGGGTGGCCTCGTGCAGGTACGAATCTCGCCCGACACCGGCGAGATCGCCAGTGCCGATGATCCGACAGCAATCTTCGAGACCTTCATGATGGATCGACTGCCCACGGGTGGTCTGATCGGTGGCGATGCAGCCATGCCCGGACAGCCGGCGAGCCCGGATGCACCCTCCGAGCCGCTCTTCTGACGTCTCGACATCGCGATGAAAAAACCTGCGCCGCGAACCGAACACCTGCGCCGCGCCCTCGCCCAGGAAGCGGCCCGGGTGATGGCCGAGCACGGCGTGCGCGACTTCCTGCTCGCCAAACGCAAGGCCGCTGAGCGCTTCGGCGTGGTCGATGGCAGCGTGTTGCCCCGCAACACGGAAATTGAAGAGGCCCTACAGGAGTATCAGCGCCTCTTCGGTGGCGAGGGGCACGAGGCCTCACTGCACGCGCAGCGACAAGTCGCGCTCGATGTGATGCATCGGCTGCAGGAGTTCAAACCCCGCCTCGTCGGTGCCGTACTCACCGGAACGGCCACCGCACACGACGATGTGATCCTGCACGTGTTCGCCGATCGCATGGAGGCAATCACCCTGCGCCTGCTCGAGCACGGCGTACCGTTCGAGCTTGCCGAGCGGCGAACGCGATTCAATAGCGAACGGGTGGTGAATCAGCCGAGCGTACGGCTCGAGGTGGACGATCAGCCCGTCGAACTCGTGGTGTTCGGCATCGACGGCATCCGTCAGGCACCGGTCAGTCCCATCGACGGCAAGCCGATGCGCCGCGCGGACGCGAACGAGGTGGCTGCGCTGCTGTAGGGCGGCCCGTTGGTCAGTCGGCGTGCCGCCGACGGCGGCAGATCAGCGCTTGCCGATCGCGACGTAATCGCGCTTCGGTGCACCCGTGTAGAGCTGTCGTGGCCGACCGATCTTGTAACCGGGGTCGCTGATCATCTCCTGCCAGTGCGACACCCAGCCCGCCGTGCGCGCGATGGCGAACATCACGGTGAACATCGAGCGCGGGATGCCGAGCGCGCTGTAGATGATGCCCGAATAGAAATCGACGTTCGGGTACAGCTTGCGAGCGATGAAGTAGTCGTCCTTGAGGGCGATTTCTTCGAGCCGCTGCGCGAGCTCGAGCAGCGGGTTGTCGGCGCGGCCCATCTTCGCGAGCACCTTGTGGCACATCTCGCGGATGATCTTGGCGCGCGGGTCGAAATTTTTGTATACGCGGTGGCCGAAGCCCATCAGTCGTACGTTGCTCGTCTTGTCCTTCACCTGCGCGAGGAACTTCGGAATGTTGTCGACGGTACCGATCTCCTCGAGCATCTCGAGTACGGCCTCGTTCGCGCCGCCATGTGCGGGGCCCCAAAGCGCCGACACGCCGGCGGAGATCGCTGCGTACGGATTGGCGCCGGTGGAGCCTGCGAGACGCACCGTCGAGGTGCTCGCGTTCTGCTCGTGATCGGCATGCAGGATCAGCAACAGGTCGAGCGCCTGCGCAGCGAGCGGATCGACGTGATACGGCTCGCAGGGCACGGCGTAGAACATGTGCAGCAGGTTGCTGCAGTAGTCGAGATCGTTGCGCGGGTAGATGAACGGCTGACCGATCGAGCGCTTGTAGGCGGCCGCGGAAATCGTCGGCAGCTTGGCGATGATGCGGTGGGCAAAGATCTCGCGATGACGCGGGTTATTGATGTCCATCGAGTCGTGATAGAACGCCGACATCGAAGCGACAATCGCGCTCACCATCGCCATGGGGTGCGCGTCGTAGTGGAATCCGTTGTACATGCGCAGCAACGACTCGTTGATCATCGTGTGCCGCTGGATGTTCACGCTGAAGTCGGCGAGCTGTTTGGCATCCGGCAATTCGCCGTTGAGCAGCAGATAGGCCACTTCGATGAAGGAGCTCTGCGCCGCCAGCTGCTCGATCGGATAACCGCGATAGAGCAGCACGCCGGCATCGCCGTCGATGTAAGTGACCTTGCTCTCGGTGCTCGCCGTGGCCATGAAGCCCGGGTCGAAAGTGAAAACGCCGTGTTCCTTGTTGAGGGCGGCGATGTCGAGCACGTCGGGGCCAATGGTGCCGGAGCGAACCGGCAGCGTGGACTTCTTCCCCGAGGCGACGTCGAGCAGTTCGAATGTCTTGTTTGTCATGGGCAGATCTTTCGTCAGCGTGTGGCAGAAAGTTGACACGCTCGCGTGACGGAATCAAGGCAAGCCGGCGCTATTTCGTCACTCGACCACCTTGTAGCGATCACCCGGGCGCAGCGTGCGGTTTGGGTACAGCCCGTTGATGAGCAGCAATTCCTCTTTCTGGAAGCGCTCCACGGGCACATTCTCCGCGTGGTCCTCGAGGCGCGTGTCGGCTGTGGCGGTGCGGATGCGGATCCGGTAGGGCTCGGCGAGGGGAAACTCTGCAGGCTTCAAGCCGCGTAGCGTTTGGGCAACGCTGACGAACAGCCCGTCGGACTCGGGGATACCGCCGCGCGAGGCACGACTCGCACCGGCGAAGATGTAGGCGCTCTTGCCCCGGTACAGCACGATCCAGCGCACGGGCCCGGCGCCCCGATCGAGCGGCGAGCCGGAGTTTGTCCGCACCGTGTAGCCCTCCATGCCGTTGGCCGTGATGGGCTCGCCGCCGCTCAGGCTGGCGCCGCGCAGCTGCGAGAGCAGAAACTCGCGTGGGCCCTGCGTCGGTGGATACTCCTGCAGGGTGATCTGCATCACCGTGTCCTTGTTCGGCGTGAAGGCAAGCAGCCGGTCACGCTGGTTGTCGACCGTCCAGGCGCGCGGGAACGCGAGCGTGATGCCGAGATCGGCGTGATAGAGGCGGTTGCCGCGCACGATGCCCTGAGCACGGCTCGAGCCGTAGGTCATGCCATCGAGCGCCTGCAGGTACCGGTCGCGGTTGTCGAGCCAGCCGCCGGGCGGCGAGTCGACCACGTTGGCGGACATCTTCGCCGCCTGGATGGCCCGTGCATCCGGGGTCGGGTGCGAGGAGAACAGGCCGTGGTAGATCCGTGGCTCGCGGCCCTCGGCCCGCGCCCGGTCACGCTCGAAGCGCTCGCCCTGCTTGAACATCTCGAATACTTCGGTCATCGCCTCGGGTCGATAGCCGGCGCGGGTCGAATACTTGAGCCCAAGACGGTCCGCCTCGAGTTCGTTCTCGCGGCCATAGCCCTGCATCCAGGCCGATGCGCCGAGACTGGCGAGATCCGCCACCGCCCCCGAGCCCGTATACATGGCGGCAGCCGTGGCCGCGAGCGTTGCGAGCACTCCTCGCGTGGTTCGCTCCTGCGGATGTCGCGCGGTGACATGCGCCACTTCATGGCCGAGCACCGAGGCCAGTTCGGATTCCGAATTCAGGTTGCGCAGCAGGCCACGGTGCAAATAGACGTAGCAGCAACCGGTGGTGAAGGCGTTGATGGAGTCATCGTCGATGACGACGAACTTCCACTCCGCATCGGCGAGCTCGCTCATCTTGGCGACGCGCTGCCCGATCTCGCTGACGTAGTCCTGCAGCGCCTGATCCTCGTAGACGCCGTAGGCCTTGAGGATCTGCTCGTGCGCCTTGCGTGCGCTCGCGCTTTCCTTGGGCTTCTTCGCCTTCGTCTGGCTGAAGCCCACCGGAGCGGTAGCCAGCAGCAGCAATGCCAAGCCTGCCGTGATGAACCGTCGCATGTTGCGCATCGTCATGATGACCTCGGAGGCCCGAAAACTAGCAGAAGTTCCCTCGCGCGCTAAGTTCGCCGAGCCAGAAATGCAACGGGGCGCCCGAAGGCGCCCCGAGAAGAAGACTGTCGTGCCGGCGACGGGCCGGCAGGACGATGCGGTCAGCGTGCCGCAGCGGCGGCGTACTTCTTGCGGAACTTATCGACGCGGCCAGCCGTGTCGACGATCTTCTGCTTGCCCGTATAGAAGGGGTGGCAGCTTGAGCAGACTTCGACCTGCAGGTCGTTCCCGAGCGTCGAGCGCGTCTTGAACGTGTTACCGCAGGAGCAGTTGACGTTGATTTCGGAGTATTCCGGGTGGATCGAGGCTTTCATGGGCGGCCTACCGAGACAAGCGGGTCAAAAAGGGCGCGCAGTCTATCGGTGTCCCGGCTCAGGCACAAGGGCTCTGTCGACCCATCTGCACCCGGCTGCCCCAGGGCGGCGGCCCCGCCACGGTTTCTGTCCACAGTTTCTGTGGATAACTCTGTGGACGAGACCCCGTCTGAGCGGGTTTTCAGCGGAGATTTAGGCATTTCTGCGGTATTGCTCAAAAAATGAGACCGTCATTTTATATATTTAATTCAATGAGTTACGTTTCTGTTCTTGCAACAAATCTGAAAAAAACGCGCGAAATGCCGTTACTGCTGAGTTTTTTCCCGGGCTGTGCATAGCCCTGGCGAATTCGTCGACGAAAATGCCTAAGTGCCCGATTCGCTTGGCAGGAATTCGACCAACAGGTCGTTGAGATACTGCAAACCGGAGGGCGTGGGTCGGACCCGCTCGCCCTCGATGGTCAGCAGGCCTCGCTTCGACAGGCGCTCGAGGGTGGGCCATACGGTCCGCCAGGGCAGGCCGGTCGCCACCTCGAACTGCGGGGCGGCAAAGCCCTCGAGCAGTCGCAGGGCATTGAGCATGAATTCGAACGGCCGCTGCGCCGGGGCAACGTCCGTCTGCACCAAGGCCCCGCGCGGATCACGCTGGAAGCGGCGCGGATCGCGCGGCTGCGTGGTGCGCACGATGCGCCACTCGCCGCTCGCCGGATCCCGTCCGCTGAGTTTGCCGTGCGCCCCGGCACCGAGACCCAGGTAATCGCCGAAGTTCCAGTACAGCAGGTTGTGGGCGCAGGCCCGACCGGAGCGGGCGTAGGCGGAGACCTCGTAACGCTCGAAGCCGGCGGCCTGCAAGGCGGGCAGACAGGCGGCGAGAATCTCAACGGTGGTGTCTTCGTCGGGCAGAGCCGGCGGCGGCTGCGCGGCGAAGGGCGTACCGGGCTCGAGCGTGAGGTGATAGTGCGAGATCTGCGCGGGTGAAAACGACAGCGCCGCCTGCACGTCCGCGAGCGCCTCGGCGACACCTTGCCCAGGCAGCCCATACATCAAGTCGATGTTGAAGTTGTCCACGCCGGCTGCGTGGAGCTCGGCCAGAGCGCTCGCCGTCTCAGCGGGTGAATGCACACGACCGAGCGCACGCAGCCGCGAGGCATCGAAGGTCTGCGCACCAACCGAGACGCGATTCACGCCGGCCGCGGCGTATTCCGCGAAGCGCCCGCGCTCGATGGTGCCGGGATTCGCCTCGAGCGTGATTTCTGCAGACGCGGCGATGGGCAGTTCGTCACGCAGTGCTTGCAACACCCGACCGATCGCGGCCGGCGAAAACAGGCTCGGCGTACCACCCCCGAGAAAGATACTCGTCACCGACCGACCGCCCAGAAACTGCGCGTGGCGCTCGACCTGTGCACGCAGATCAATACACAGTGCATCGACGTAGGCCTGCTCAGGCAGTGGTCCGCGCAAGGCGTGCGAGTTGAAGTCACAGTACGGACATTTGCTCACGCACCATGGGAAGTGCAGGTAGACGCCGAGCGGGATCGTCATGCAGCGGCGCGCGGCAGCCGCTGCAGCAGATCGCGCAGCGCCTGACCCCGATGACTCGCAGCGTGTTTGCGCGCTGCATCAAGCTCGGCCACGCTCGCACCTGCGGCGTCGAACGGCGCGAACACCGGGTCGTAGCCGAATCCGCCCGCGCCGCGCGGCGCGGTGAGGATCAAGCCTTCCCAACTGCCCGTACCGAACACGGGCTGCGGGTCTTCGGCATCGCGCACGAAGGCGATCACGCAACGAAAACGTGCACGGCGTGCAGCGGGGTCTACGCCCTCGAGCGCGGTCAGCAACTTGGCGATGTTGGCCGCGTCATCCGCGGCGGGGCCTGCGTAGCGGGCCGAGTACACCCCGGGCGCACCGCCGAGTGCATCGACCTCGAGACCCGAGTCGTCGGCCATCGCGGGCATGCCGCTGCGCGCCGCGGCGTGGCGCGCCTTGAGCAGTGCGTTGTCGGCAAAGGTCTGTCCGGTTTCTTCCGCCGATTCGATGCCGAGGGCGCCCTGCGCGACGAAGTGCAACTCGAGCGGGGCCAGCATCTCGGCGAACTCGCGAACCTTGCCGGCATTGCCGGTGGCCAGCACCACCTTCACTGGGCCACCCTCACTGGGCCACCCTCACTGAGCAAGCGCCGCCGTCTGCAGCGCGTGCAGCTCGTCGATGCCGCGTGCGGCGAGGGCCAGCAGCGCATCGAGTTCGTCGCGACGGAACGCGTGGCCCTCGGCCGTGCCCTGGATCTCGACGAACCGGCCGCCATCGCGCATCACGACGTTCATGTCAGTCTCTGCCTGCGAGTCCTCGGCGTAATCGAGATCGAGCACGGGCACACCACCACAGATACCAACCGACACCGCAGCCACCTGGCCATGCAACGGCAGCTCGGTGAGCAGACCACGCCGCTTCAGGGCATTGCAGGCATCCACCAGCGCCACGTAGCCGCCAGTGATCGCCGCGGTGCGCGTGCCGCCGTCGGCCTGCAGCACGTCGCAATCGAGCGTGACCGTGCGCTCGCCAAGCGCCGACAGATCGATGATGGCGCGCAGACTGCGCCCGATCAGTCGCTGTATTTCCTGCGTGCGACCGCTCTGCTTGCCCTTGGCCGCCTCGCGCGGCGAACGCGTATGCGTCGCCCGCGGCAGCATGCCGTACTCGGCGGTGACCCACCCCTGTCCGCGTCCGCGCAGAAAGCCCGGCACTCCCTCTTCGATACTCGCCGTGCACAACACGCGCGTGCCGCCGAATTCGACCAACACCGAACCTTCGGCATGGCGGGTGAAATGACGCTGGAAGTTGACGACACGCAGCGCATCGGCGCTGCGGCCACTCGGCCGTTTGAACTGGGTCATGACAATGAACTCATAGAAAAGCGATGACAGGGAAAAGGAACGACAGGTCGGGTTGCGATAGACTGCCCGCTTTATACACCATGATGCAGCGGCCACCATGATCAGCAGCATGACGGGCTTCGCCCGGCGCGAAGTCTCCGGCGCCTTCGGCCAATTGACCTGCGAACTGCGCAGCGTCAATCACCGGTATCTGGAACCCGGCTTTCGCCTGCCGGAGGAATTGCGCTCCGTCGAGACGGAGCTGCGGCAAATCCTTGCCCGCGAACTGCGTCGCGGCAAACTCGACTGCACGATCCATCTGCGCGGCGCGCATCAGGCCGAGCGCGAGTTGCTGGTCGACGAGGCGGCGCTCGCCCGCGTGCTCGCGCGCGCGCAGGACATCGCAGGCCGCGTCACCGCAGGCCAGCTCACCGGCAGCGCACCGATCAACCCGTTCGACGTGCTGCGCTGGCCCGGCGTACTGAAGGACGAGGCGCCTGACAGCGAGAGCCTGCAGACGGCCTGTCGCGCCCTATTCGGCGAGACCGTGCGCGAGCTCGCCGCAGCGCGCGCGCGTGAAGGCGAGCGGCTACGTGAGCTCATCGAACAGCGCTGTGAGGCCCTCGCCGTGCTGGTGTCGAGCGTGCGAGCTCGCATGCCGGAAATCCGCGAACGACTGCGCAGCAAACTGCACGAACGGCTCGCCGAAGTTGCGGCCAGCGTCGATGCCGAGCGCTTCGAGCAGGAACTCGTACTGATCTTGCAGCGCGCCGATGTCGACGAGGAGCTCGATCGGCTCGACGGTCACATCATCGAGATCCGTCGTGTCATCGGCGGCACCGAAGCCGCAGGCCGCCGCCTCGATTTCCTGATGCAGGAACTGAATCGTGAGGCCAACACCCTCTCGTCCAAGTCGCAGGAACTCGACACCACGCGGCTCGCCGTCGATATGAAGGTGCTGATCGAGCAGATGCGTGAACAGGTGCAGAACATCGAATAGCTCGCACCCGTCGACAGAGGCGCGCGTGACGCGCGATGGCGCGCTTTCAGAGCATGCGATCGGCGAACTGCTTGGCCCAAGCCACAGTCTTGCGGTTCGAGTTGCGCACGCGCTTGACCTGCAGCTTCGCCATGTTCTTGTAGATCACCGCAGCAATGTCGGGGGCGGCGTCGATCTTGCGGCCATCGAAGGACAGCGAGACGCAATCCTCGAGTGCCCGAATGCGTGCCGAGCGCGGCTCGCCATCAATCAACGCCATCTCGCCGAAGGTTTCGCCCGGCCCGAGTTCAGCCAGTTTGGCCCACTCGTGTCCGTCCTTCTTTTCGACGATGGCCTGCCCCTTAAGCAGAATGAAGAAGTTGTAGCCGGTGTCGCCTTCGTTGAAGAACAACTTGTCCTTAGTGATGTTCACTCGCTCGGCACCGGTCACCAGCCGCTCGAGCCGCGGCACGTCGAGCCCGTTGAACAAGGCGACGTTGGTGGACAATTTCTGCAGGAACTCGTCGATGGCACGAACCACTGGATCCTCCTCGACGACCTTCGACTGGGCATTGCTCGGCCGCCGGTCGAAGAATAGCAAGGCGGTGGCCGCTTGAAACTTGGCTTACTATTCCGCCTGAACGAATCCGGCCCTGACCGCATGAACCTAGCCCTGACTGCATGAATCCGCATATCCCGAGCGCCCCGTCTGGCGACGCTGCCCCGCGATCTCGCGGCGGCCGGCTGTTCGTCATCGCCGCGCCGTCCGGCGCCGGCAAGACCAGCCTCGTCAAGGAGCTTTTGGCTCGCGAACCCAACCTGCGCGTCTGCGTCTCGCACACCACCCGGCCGCGACGGCCCAATGAGGTAGACGGTCGTGACTACCATTTCGTCGAGGTGCCGACGTTTCGGCAGATGATCGACGCGGACGGTTTTCTCGAACACGCGCTGGTGTTCGACAACCACTACGGCACGAGTCGCGCCGCACTGGCCGAAGCGTTCGGCCGAGGGCACGACGTCATACTCGAGATCGATTGGCAGGGTGCCGAACAGGTTCGCGAGCGGACCCGGGACCCGGCGCGCGGTACGGCCGGCTGCATCGGCATCTTCGTTTTGCCGCCCTCGCGTGCCGAACTCGAAGCTCGCCTGCGCAATCGCAAGACGGACAGCGACGAGGTCATCGCCCGCCGCCTGCGCGATGCGGTTTCCGACATGAGTCATGCGGGCGAATTCGACTACGTGATCATCAACGACCACTTTGAAACGGCGGTGCGCGACCTGCAGCGCATCCTCGATGACGACGCCCGGGACCTGCAGTCCGACCGGGCGGCACTCGCTACGCTGATGACCCAGTTGCTGGCCTAGGCCCTCGCCAGAAGGGCCGCCGGCTGGCCTGAAAGGTGCGCCTGCCGTATACTGCTCGGCCCTGTTTGGAAGGCCGCAGCACATGGCACGCATCACCGTAGAAGACTGTCTCCAGAACGTCGACAACATCTTCCAGCTCGTGATCCTGGCGTCGCAGCGTGCACGTCGGCTGGCCAACGGTGCCGAAGCCACCGTGCCCTGGGAAAACGACAAACCGACGGTCGTGGCCTTGCGCGAGATCGCTGCCGGTAACATCACCCCGGAGATGCTGCTCGAGCCGGAACCGGAGCCGGAACCGGAACCGAGCCTGCTGCCCGACATCATGGAGCCGGATCCGGGCTTCCGCGCGCCGCAGTTCGGCCTCGGAGACTGACCCAAAGACCCTGCGGGGCGGAGTTCGCTTGGACTATGCGCAGACGCTGCTTGGCTTTCTGCCTGGCGGATCCCGCAGGACGCCGGGGCTCAAGGAACTGCTGAGCGCCGCAGGCGCGTACCTGCCCGCCGAACAAGTCGATCGAATCCGTCTTGCCGCCGAATTCGGCGCAGAGGCCCACCGCGGCCAAAAGCGCAAAACGGGTGAGCCCTACATCGCCCACCCGGTGGCAGCGGCTGAGATCCTTGCCAATCTGCGCGTCGACACCGACACCATCGTCGCCGCGATCCTGCACGACGTCATCGAAGATACGCCCATCGCGAAGGACGAGATCGCCTCGCGTTTCGGTGACGGCGTCGCTGAGATCGTCGATGCGGTAACCAAGCTCGACCAGATCCAATTCAAGAGCCGCGAGGAAGCGCAGGCCGAATCGTTCCGCAAGATGCTGCTCGCGATGGTGCGCGATCTGCGCGTCATCCTCGTCAAGCTCGCCGATCGGCTGCACAACATGCGCACGATCGAAGGCATGTCGCCGGTACGCCGTCGCGCCATCGCCCGCGAAACGCTCGACATCTACGCGCCGCTCGCCGAGCGCCTCGGCCTCTACGCCATGAAACTCGAGCTCGAGGATCTCGGCTTCCGTGCACTCTATCCGCAGCGCTACCGCGTCATCGAACGCGCGCTGAAGCGGGCCCGCGGCAACCAGAAAGAATTCCTTGGACGCATTTCGGAGAGCATCTCGACTGCGCTCGCCAAGGCGGAGATCTCGGCCGAGGTCGACACCCGCGAAAAGCACCTCTACAGCATCTACCGCAAGATGCTGCGCAAGCGCTCTGCGCTGGCCGAAATCGTCGACGTCTACGGATTGCGCGTGATCGTCGATTCGGTGGATCACTGCTATCGCGCACTCGGCGTGGTACACAGCCTGTTCCGGCCGATGCCGGGTCGATTCAAAGATTACATTGCCATCCCGCGCGTCAACGGCTATCAATCGCTGCACACGACGCTGTTCGGACCCAACGGATTGCCGATCGAAGCGCAGATCCGTACGCGCGACATGCACCGTATCGCCGAATCGGGCATCGCCGCACACTGGAAGTACAAGTCCGGCGACTTCTCCTCCACCTTCGGCAACGCGCAGGCCCGCGAGTGGCTCGCTAACCTCATCGCGATGCAGGAGAGCGGCACCTCGGAGGAGTTCCTCGAGAGCGTGCGGGTCGATCTTTTCCCGGACAAGGTCTACGTCTTCACGCCGAAGGGCAAGATCCTGCGACTGCCGCGCGGCGCCACGGTGGTCGACTTCGCCTACGCGGTGCACACGGATGTCGGCAACCGCTGCGTCGCCGCCAAGGTCGATCGGCGTCTGGCGCCGCTGCGCACGCAATTGAAGAACGGTCAAACAGTCGAGATCGTCACCGCGCCGGGTGCGATACCCAATCCCGCCTGGGTGAATTTCGTCGTCTCCGCCAAGGCGCGTGCCGCAATCCGCCAATACCTCAAAGGTCTGCGTCGCTCGGAGGCCATCGAACTTGGCCAGCGGCTCATCAACCAGTCGCTGGCGGAGTTCAAGCTGTCGCTGACCGACATCAGCGATGCCGCCATCGCCGCCACCGTGGCCGAACTCGGCATGACGGATGTCGACGAACTGTTCGAAAAAGTGGGTCTCGGCGAGCGGCTCGCACCGCTGATCGCCCGGCGACTCGGGCCGGCGGCAAGCTCTGTATCCGTCGATGGCGAGAGCGTCGCGGCAGCACCCGCACCGCTCGCGGTTGCCGGCACCGAAGGTTTGCTCGTCAGTTATGCGCGCTGCTGCTTTCCGGTACCGGGCGATGCCATCCTTGCGCACCTCTCCAGCGGGCGCGGCATCATCGTGCATCGCGAGGAGTGCGCCAACGTCGACGACTACCGCAAGCATCCGGAGAAGTGGCTCTCGGTGGTCTGGGCAGAGGGTACGGAACGCTTGTTCAGCAGCGAGATCCGCGTCGAGGTGGCCAACCGCATGGGCGTGCTTGCTGCAGTGGCTGCCGCAATTGCGGGGACCGAGACCAACATCGACCACGTCGAACTCGAGGAGCGCGACGCACAGACCTCAGCACTCGTCTTCGAGATCAAGGTGCGCGATCGCAAGCACCTCGCCAACGTGCTGCGTGTGATCCGCCGCATGCCCGACGTGCTGAAGCTCTCGCGTACACTTGCGGTACGCACCCGCGACGACAAGTAACGCGACGATAGATAACAGGAGCCCACCATGACCCGCCAGATCATCAGCACGCCGGACGCCCCGCAGGCCATCGGCACCTATTCGCAGGCTGTTCGCGTCGGCCCGACGGTCTATATCTCCGGCCAGATCCCCCTCGATCCCGCCACCGGCACGCTGGTCAGCGGCGACATCGAACTCGAGATCCGCCGCGTGTTCGACAATCTCTCCGCGATCGCCAAAGCCGCGGGCGGCTCGTTGCAGCACGCCGTCCGCGTGACCGTCTATCTCACCGACCTCGCAAACTTCGCCAAGGTCAACGAAATCATGGCGCAGTACTTCCCGCAGCCGTGGCCGGCACGCGCCGCGATCGGCGTCGCGCAATTGCCGCGCGGATCGCGGGTCGAAATCGACTGCATCCTGCATCTCGACTGAGTCACGACTGCAGCGCCGGATGACTGAGCCGCGCGAACAGCGACCGGTGACCGCGCTGCGCGGCGTGGGTGAGGCGCTGGCGGCGCGGCTCGCCGTGCTCGGCGTGGAGCAGGTGCAGGATCTGCTGTTCATCCTCCCCACGCGCTACGAGGACCGTACGCGGATCCAGCCGATCGGCGCACTGCTCGCAGGCGGCAGGGCGGTCATCGAGGGTGAAGTGCAACTGACCGAAGTCGTGTTCCGACGACGACGACAGATGCTCTGTCGCATTGCAGACGGATCAGGTTTTCTAACGCTGCGGTTTTTCCATTTCTCGACATCGCAGCAGCAAGGTCTCGCCCGTGGGCATCGCATTCGCTGCTTCGGTGAAGTACGCCGCGGCCCACTCGGTCTCGAAATGGTCCACCCCGAGTATCGGCGCGTGTTCGACACCGATGCCGCGCTCGAGGAATCACTCACGCCCGTATATCCAGCCACCGAGGGTGTCAGTCAGGGCCGCTTGCGCGCGCTGATCGGCCAGGCCTTGCGCGAGGTGGAGACCGCGGGCGTGCGCGACTGGCTGCCCGCGCCGCTGCTGGCGCCGCTCGGCCTACCCGAACTGCGCGATGCGCTGCGTCAGGTGCATCGACCGCCGGTGGATGTCGAGCTCGAGGAACTTGAGGCGGGTCGTCACCCGGCGCAGCGCCGTCTGGCCTTCGAGGAGCTGCTCACGCACCAGGTGGTGATGCGGCGACTGCGCGAAACCGCAACTGCGGATCCCGCCTGGCCGTTGCAAGATGCCGCCGGGCTCGAGAACCGCTTCATCGCCGGGTTGCCGTATGCGTTGACCGGCGCGCAGCAACGCGCGCTCGCAGACATCGCGCAGGATCTCAGTCTCGATCGACCCATGGTGCGCCTCGTGCAAGGCGATGTCGGCTGCGGCAAGACGGCGGTGGCCGCCGCTGCGGCTGCGCGGGCAATCGGCAGCGGACATCAAGCCGCGCTCATGGCGCCGACCGAGCTCCTCGCCGAGCAACACCAAAGAAATCTCGCCGCGTGGTTCGCGCCGCTCGGGATCGAGGTAATCCTCGTCAGCGGCTCGCAGCCGGCGCGTACGCGACGCAGCGCACTCGAGCTCGTCGCCAACGGCACGGCACGCCTCGTGGTCGGCACCCATGCGCTGTTCCAGGACGGGATGCAGTTCGCGGATCTGGCGCTGGTCATCGTCGACGAACAGCACCGATTCGGCGTGCAGCAGCGCCTGCGTCTGGCCGAAAAAGGCCAGCGCGACGGTCGCCATCCGCATCAACTCATCATGACGGCGACGCCGATCCCGCGAACTCTCGCCATGACCGCCTACGCCGATCTCGACGTGTCGGTGATCGACGAGTTGCCGCCCGGTCGTACGCCGGTGAAAACCGTAGTGGCTCCGGAGACGCGTCGCGACGAAGTGGTGGCGCGCATCGACGTCGCCTGTCGCGCGGGGCGCCAGGCCTACTGGGTCTGCCCCTTGATCGAGGAATCCGAGGAGTTGCGCCATCAAGCCGCCGAAGAGACGGCAGCGGCACTCGCCGAGGCGCTGCCGCATCTGCGCGTCGGGCTCGTGCACGGGCGCATGCCGCCTGCGCAGAAGGATCGCGCCATGCTCGAATTCAAGGCGGGCCAGATCCAGTTGCTGGTAGCGACTACAGTGATCGAGGTCGGCGTCGATGTACCGAACGCCACGCTGATGGTGATCGAAAATGCCGAGCGCATGGGGCTTGCGCAGTTGCACCAGCTGCGCGGTCGGGTGGGTCGCGGGTCCCACGAGAGCAGTTGCGTGCTGCTCTACCGCGCGCCGCTCGGCATGCTCTCGCGCGCGCGGCTTAATGCGATTCGCGAATCCAATGACGGCTTCGTAATCGCCCAGCGCGATCTCGAACTGCGCGGCCCCGGTGAACTGCTCGGCACGCGACAGACGGGACTCGCACAGATGCGAGTGGCGGATCTCGCCCGCGATGCCGACCTGCTGCCCGAGGTGCAGCGGGCCGCGGAAGTCCTCCTGCGCGAATATCCAGATAGAATCGCGCCCCTCACTTCGCGATGGATCGGAACGGATGACAGATATGGCCGCATCGGTTGACGCCTCCGCCGCGCCGATCCCCGCTGCTGCCGCGGCGCCGGCCGTGCCGGAGTCGGCCATGTGGCTCGATACGCGCGCGCTCAATTGCTACGAGGGCGACGCCGCGCGGCGCTCGTGGCTGCTGACACCCGGCCTGCTCACCCAGCGCATTCGCGAGGCAGCCGGCGAGGGCTTCTCGATGCGAGTGCTGCAAGAGGCCGCCGTGGGCGGTGAACACATCCGCGAAATCGAGATGAGTGCGGCGGGCGTACCGTGGTTGTTTGCGCAGACGCGCATCCCGCGCAGCACGCTCGAGTCCCAAGATTGGTTATCGCGCATCGGCAAGCAGACGCTCGGCGAAGCACTCGCCACGCGCGCGGACATCAGCCGCGCACCGTTTCGTTATGCGCTGTTGACGGCCGATGCTGGCGTAGTGGCGCGCGCACTGCAGACGGCCACCTTGCCGCCGCAGTCGCTGTGGGTGCGTCACTCGGCGTTCGCGGTAGGCGGTGCACCATTTGATCTTTACGAGGTGTTCCTGCCGCAGATGGGCCGCGCGCCGTCATGACGGGGCTGCAGCGGCGGCTGCGCGAGTATGTGCTGCTGACTCGCCTCGATCGGCCGATCGGCATCCTGCTGCTGCTGTGGCCGGTGCTCTGGGCTCTGTGGCTTGCCAGTGACGGCGTGCCGGAACCGAAGCTGCTCGTCATCTTCGTGCTCGGCACCGTGCTCACCCGCTCGGCCGGCTGCATCGTCAACGATTTAGCCGATCGTGATTTTGATCCGCACGTCAGTCGCACGCATTCGCGGCCACTCGCCGCGCGCCGCGTCTCACCGCACGAGGCAGTCGCGTTGTTCGTGGTGCTCTCGTTACTGGCCTTCGCCCTCGTCTGGCAACTCGATGCCCGCACGATCGCGCTGTCGGTGATCGCCATCGGCCTGATGCTGTCGTACCCGCTCTTCAAGCGCTTCTTCCCGGCACCGCAGGCCTATCTCGGCATCGCCTTCGGCTGGGGCGTGCCGATGGCCTACATGGCAACACAGGGGACGATCCCGCTCGAAGGCTGGCTGCTGTTCGTTGCGGCGGTGGTGTGGGCGGTGATCTACGACACGTTCTACGCGATGGTCGACCGGCCCGACGACCTGAAGCTCGGACTGAAGTCGACGGCCATCCTGTTCGGCAAGGCGGATCTCGTCATCGTCGCGCTGTGTCAGCTCGCCATGCTCGCTGTACTCGTGTTCGTTGGCGTTCGCCGTGGTCTTGATGCGTACTATTTCATCGGACTCGCCAGTGCTGCCGCGCTGTTCGCTCGGCAACTGTGGAGCAGCCGGCAGCGCGAGCCCGGCGCCTGCTTCAAGGCCTTCCTCAACAACAACTACGTCGGCTTCGCAATCTTTGCCGGCATCGCCATCGCCACCGTCCAGCGGTGAAGATCGACTGCAGCGCCGAACGCGGTGGCGGCAGCCTGCAACGTCGCCCCGGTGGTCAGCACGTCATCGAGCAGCAGGATGCGTAGGCGCGGCGACGTCGACGCAGGAGGGCCCAACGCGGGCTCGGTCAACGCAGCCCTCGCGAGTGCGCCGCAGCCGCGCGTCGAGAGCGCGAATGCCCCCTGCACGTTGCGACGACGTTCGGGCGCCGGCAGCGAAGTCTGCGCGGCAGTGTCGCGGCTACGCAGCAGCCACTGCTCTTGTAACGGCACGCCCAGCCAGGCGGCGAGTTCACGCGCCAAACGACTCGTTTGGTTGAAACCGCGCTCACGCAGTCGCTGCCCATGCAGCGGCACGGGCACGATGCCATCGACCGCAACTCCATCGAGCGCAATGCCCGCCGCACACAGCGCACCGAGCACCCGTGCCGGTCTTAGGTCGCCGTGGAATTTCAGGGCGCGAAGATCCTCATCGATAGGCGATTGGTAGGCGAACAGGGCTCGTGCCTCGCGGTCACCATGGCC
>Ga0102917_1000159_pt1 | contig 21583 bp, 24 predicted proteins | sample Colrivmet1562A02_FD_78201 | JGI IMG/M metagenome (GOLD analysis project Ga0102917, IMG submission 78201) | Estuarine microbial communities from the Columbia River estuary - metaG 1562A-02 | ecosystem: Environmental > Aquatic > Marine > Intertidal zone > Estuary | place: USA: Columbia River...
CTTTAACACTGTGATCCTTTAACACTGTTATTCTTTAACATTGTGATTCTTTAACACTAGGTAGGAGCCTCACCGTCATATCCTGATACTAGAGAGAACCACTCTTTTGTAGCTCGCTCCTGTCCCAGGTTTAAAACCAGTGCTCTCCAGGCCTCAGCTGTCTCTCCTTTTGATAAAAGCCCGTCCAGAAGCTCTCTAAGTTCGTGGTTGTCTCGTGTATTCATACGTTAATCATGACATATAGCCCTCTATATACACCTGACTTTTGTACTCTGTTGTCTACATAGGTGGTAGCTATGTACTAAGGTCGTGTGTCCTATTCAGGTACTGGAAACACAACCCTGAGAGCATGATGAGTATAGGTGGCTGCCAGCCGCCGACAAGCCACCCTTCCGCTCTGAGGCCAGTGCCGGAAACAATACAGCTGCAGGCTTTGCTGACCCTTTGTTCCGACTCTGAAGACGTGTCAAGCCTTGATGTTCTCCATGTTCAGCCAGACCCGGCCACCAAGCGGTGCGGACATCTCCCCAAGAGCAGGGATGTGGGCTGATGCCGGGCGTATTCGACAATGCGAACCCCGGAGATAACAGTGACGGAAGATTGCTTGACGCTATACGAGAGGTACTCGCCGACGGTTCCACTCGATTCGACGCTTGTGTTGGCTATTTCAACGTAGCAGGCTGGTCGCAGCTCGCCGGCTTAGTTGACTCCCTGCCAGAAAGCGAGACACAGGAGCCGGTCGCCCGTCTCCTTATCGGTATGCAGGGTCGCTCGATGGCTGACGTGCAAATCGACGCCTCTACGGCTAATGAACTAACCACAAAGGCTATCCTCGAGCTGCGAAGCCAGATCGCCTCGACCCGCCCATCATCGTCCCAGGAGATACATCTACGACACCTAGAGAACCAGCTACGAGCCGGTCGAGTCAAGGTTTGCCTGTATCTCCGACACCCGCTCCACGCCAAGCTCTATCTCTGCCACAGAACAGACAGGGTCGCACCGGTGTGTGGGTGGGTTGGTTCCTCCAACCTCACGCTCGCTGGTCTCGAACGCCAAGGTGAGCTAAACGTTGACGTAGTAGATCGTGACGCAACTGAGAAACTTGCCGGTTGGTTCGAGGAGAGGTGGGCTGACAAGTTCACTAAAGACGTCTCCGCGCAACTTGCTGACGCGCTAAGTCAGTCATGGGCTGGCACGGACGAGATCTCGCCGTACCATTTGTATCTGAAGATGGCGTACGAGCTTTCGCGTGAAGCACGAGCTGGTCTGAGTGAGTTCCGAGCCCCGAAAGAATTCGATGGCATACTCCTTGATTATCAGGTGACAGCGGTTCAGATCGCCGCTCGCCATCTGCAGCGCAGGGGCAGTGAGCATCGATCCGGAGTGGTTACACCGCTCCGAAGAAGCTTCCAAGAGCGGGAAAGGTACTCCGTTCGACGACCTCGTCGCCCGTAACGCAGCGGTCCGCAATAGAAGACAAACCCATTTATGTTCAGTCAGACCTGTCTTGTAGCTCATACCTCTATCGTAACATGAAGGCTTTGCCGCGGCACATGAATAGGGACACACGTATTAAGCCATAAGCTCAAAGCTCGCATGACATTTTATGTTACTCACGCTATGTCTGAAAGTGGACTCAAGAAAGATTCAACTTCATCAAGTCTCGCAGTTCTCAACATTTTTTTTCTCTCAGTGTTACGAACTCTCTCTAAGCCGTACCCTAAAGCTCCACCTAAGTCCATAGTTGTCTTCACAGACAAAGACATGTATCTCTCAGATTCTTGTAGAGATTCTACGGCGTTTGCTACTAATCGTACAGCATCTGACGTGTTTCCAGCCGCTCTTAACTCCTCGCCTCGTCTAAGACACTCTGCAGCGTACTCTGCTGCTTCTCTAGATGATCTCAACATTCTCTGTTCGTCGCGAGCTGCGTCGCTCGCTGTCCCTGACACTTCTTTAACCCTCGTGTGGAGCGTCTGGTCGTGGCGAACTGATTCTAGCGATTCTCTCAGCCATTCTCCGCGCATGTCTAAAGACACACGCAGGCTTCTATCTGCAGAGTCTAAGCTCTCTGTTAAAGAGACATGACTTCTCGCTGCTTGGTCTACCATTCTCTTCACGTCACCCTCACTAGAGCCTCTAGATATCTGAGATTTTACACGTTCCAGAACTTCCCTGTTCTCTCTAATGGATTTAATCGCCTCGTTTCTTATGTCGTGTCCTTTGGCAGTAGCAAGCTGTAAATCCCAGCCTAGCCCTCTATCTGATTCGTCGTTCCATGGTGAGTTTCCTAGTGTGAGTACGTTATCTCTCACCTCAGCTCGCAGACGTTCGTTAACTATTCTCTGATGCTCCTCGGTGCGTATCTCGTAAGAAAGAGCATAAAAGTCTCTCGGCGATGACCAAGCTAACGCCTGAGTTAGCTCGTCGTCTGTCAGAGAAGCTGTTATCTCTTTCATGAGCATTCTCGGAAGCTTAGAGTAAGCATCCACCGTTCCTCCTTGAGATCTCCACACAGCAGCGTTCTCTGGTCCAATAACAGTAGTTCCAGAGTCCAGACCGACACCTGAGAACACCTCTGTTTTGTTAAACGCGCCTCGCATCGGACTGTCTTTAGGTGTTTTAGTTGTCCACCTCGGAGCCACTGTAATTTCGTCACCAGCTTCTAATTTGGCGACGTCGCGCACTCTTCTGCCGTCTTTGTCAGACACTCTTGTTGTACGCAAACTCCAAGGCACGCCTGACTCAGTAACGAGCGCCTCTCGTGTCAAAAGCCATGTTTCTAGAGGTACGTCCCCTATCATGGCGCCATATGTGGCGTCTAACACTCCTCCTGCTTCTAGTAAATCTTGTATCTCTTCTTCGTCCAGCCCTCTCTTGGCTAAAACCGCTACGTTGCCTTCTCTTGTTAAAAACCCAGCTTCTCGCAGAACGCCTCGCGCTTCTTGTGACATCATAATCAGCATCTCTGGATCACACGTCTCCCCGGACATATTAAAAACCATAGACGTCGCCAAAGCAGGCTGGCTGCGTAGCATCATCTCTGCTGTCTCTCTGTTTAAAAGAACTGCTAAGTTACGCATAGCTTCTATAGACACACCCTCTATGGCACCTTGGCTAAAAGCCCACTCTATTCTAGCTCTGGCTTCTTCTGCGTTTTTACTACCGTAAGGTAGTGTGTTTATCTGTTCTTTTGCGATTGCTTTAAGCTGCTCTGGAGATAATCCCTCCACTGACTTTTTAAGATCCGCTACCGATTCTCTACCGTTCTCTCCCATCGCCTTGCGAGGGTCTATCTTTAGTTGAATCTCCTCGCCGTCAAGCTCAAAAACAACGTCTATCAAGCCTTCTGCGTCAACGTAGTCCTCTAAGTCTCCAAGTGTGATCTCTCCCCTCTCTAGTCTAGAGGCGCCTTTACCGTTCCTGACCACACGCAGCTCTCTTGATACTCCGTCTATCTCTAAAACCACGACGCCTGATCCTGATTCAAATCTCAGGCCGCCGTTGGTGTATATATAGGAGCACGTCTCAGACATGCTGTCTACTTTAAAGGTGGATAACTTTCTCCAAAACGACTAGCTAACCAGTTATTGTAGCTAGTTATTATAACTAGTTTTTAAGGTGTCAAAAGCAGCTGAAGCCGCATAAATAGATACCCCTATCAGGCACACCGCCGGCCCAGAGGGTATGTCGGTGTAGTAAGACACGTAGATACCTAAAAAAGCCACCACTACAGCAGAGACGGTGCTAGCTGCGTACATCCCTAACAGGGTCTTAGTCCAGCAACGCGCTATGGCTCCTGGTATAACAAGTGATGCTATCGTCAATAAAACCCCAGCCGTATGTACAGAGACAGCCACCGCCGCAGCTACACACAGCGCGTGTGTTATCTCTAATGTACGTACTTTTAAGCCCGCTCCGCCGGCCACCTCTCTTGACATCCCTATAAGTGAGAGCCGTCTGGCATACTTTACGTAAAACACACCAGCAAGAACTAGCACGGCAGCCGTCGTTGTAACCTGAGTCCAGTCTGCACCGAGAACGTTGCCGAAAAGCAGGTTTGTAGTGTTTAGCGCGCGCTCTCTTCTCATGCTCAGCACCGCAACTCCTATGGATAAAAAAGCACTGGATGTGATCGCAATAGAGACATTCTCACCATCTACGCGTCTCTTTCCCAGCATGTAAGACACTAAAGAGGAGAGTATTGCCGCTATGAAAGCACCTAAAACCCCTGTAACTCCAGATGACGCTGATATTATAGCTCCCGCCAACATAGACTGGCTCACGCCCTGACCTAGGTATATCTGCTCTCGCTCTTTAAGGCTTACGCCAACCACAGCACCAAGTGCCAGCACAAGCATGCTAGCAAGCACAGCCACCGGGAAAAACTGGTACCGCCATGGTTCTGTGATGATGTTCATCGCGCGTCTCTCTGGCTTGCGTAAACGTGCTTGATTAAGTCTTCGTCTAGGCCGCATGGCAGACCGTCGTAAAACACGCCGCCGTCTCTTAAGGCTACCGCCCGGTCTGTTTTCATAGCAACTCTCTCTATGTCGTGTGTTGCTATGACAATAGCAGTCCCCTCTGTTGCTACTTTTCTCAAAACCTCCATCATCTCTAAAGTCACTCCCGCGTCAGCTCCGCTGGTAGGTTCGTCTAGTATTAAAGTCTCAGCCTCTGACATCAACGCCTGAGCTATGTACGTGCGCTGCTGCTGTCCCCCCGACAGTTCGTATATGCGTCTGTTATATAAACCTCCAAGACCTAGTTCATCAAGTAGTCTCTCAGCTTCTCTGCGCTCAGCTCGTGTAATAAAAGAGCTTCTGTTTCTAGATCCTAGTGAGACTATCTCTGATATTTTATAAGGGGTGCTCTGACTGGTCTCGCCAAGTTGCTTCACCATCCAAGTCAAACCAGTGAAACACTGACCGCTGTCTGGTTTCACAACGCCGCACATAACTTTAGCAAGAGTAGTTTTTCCAGAGCCCGAGGATCCTATGATAGATAGCATCTCTCCGCGCTCAACTTGTAAACTCACGTCTCGCAAGACAGAGGTGTCTCTGTATCTCACAGAGACACCCTCTAGTTTAACGCTCTTCTCTCTCAAACTGGTCCCCTGAGGTTCTCTGCTATAAGATTCAAGTTGTAAGTCATCATAGACACATAGCTATGCTCTGTCGTCCCACGCTCCCCAGGTAGCGCGTCGTCAGCTAGTCCAGGAACGTACTTAGCACCCGATTCGCGCTCTAGCGCCTCCATAACATCACTCGGGAAAACTTCCGAGCCAAAGAACGCTCTCACTCCCTCTCTTTTTATCTCCTGCGCCATAGATGCTATCTCTCCAGCAGAGGGTTCGGCGTAGTTTAGAGCCTGTAGTGATCCTATTATCTCTGTGTTGTATCTCTGGCCAAAGTACTCCCAAGCGTCGTGGTAAACAACCATTTTGCGCTCGTCAGATGCTATAGAGTACATCGCTGATTCTATCTCTTTAGATAAGTCCTCAAGAGATCTCTCCATCTTGAGAGCATTGGACTCTAGCAGGGACTTGTGTTCTGGCACAACATTAATAAGTTCCGCAGCAAGCGGTTTAATCCATTTGGCAGCTAAAACAGGGTCTGTCCAAGTATGAACATTACGTCCCGTCTTGCCCTCAGGGTCTCTATAGACGTAATCTGATTCCTGTAGAGAGACTTTATTTAAGTCCAGTATGTTCTCTTTATCTACCGAAAGGTTAACGACCTGTGTAATTGACATATTGAGGTTCTCATCCGGCATGACCACTAAAGATGCGCTCTCAAGGCTTCGTAGCTCGCTCGGTTTTGGTTCGTAAGTGTGTGTGTCTATGTTGTTAGGAACTAGTAAAATTATCTCTACCGTGTCTTGAGCGATAGACTCCACAAAACTTAACGCCACAGAGCTCGTAACAACAACGACAGGTTTGACACTCTCTGTCTCTAAAGACCCCGTGCATCCTGCAAACAATAGAGATGCTATGATTAAAGATACTTTTCTCACACTCTTCCTTTTCTGTAAAGCATGTAAGCACCGACGCTAGATAAGGCCGCTACAAACATCACGTAGAGCACGGTTTTTGCACCGCTATCTCTCTCTGGTTCCTTTAGCTCACTATCAGTAACTGGCGCGGCGGGGACTTCAGGCACCTCATCAGGTGTGTCAGAGCCCACTGTTACTTCAAACAGGCTCACTGCTTCAACAGGGTGGTCACCTACAGCACTCACCTCCCAATCTACAGCGTACGTTCCTCTGGCAAGTTTCGGCAGGTAGAAAGCAAAAGAAGCCCCTCTTGATTCAGGGTTCTCCACTATCTTAAGGTCTGATGTAGGTACGTCTCTCTTAAAGTAAAGCTCCGGACTGACACTGACGTCACCTAGGTACCGTATCTTGGCTTTAGCAGACCCTGGTTCTATCTCACCTTCAGCAAAGAACTCCGCCATCTCTGGCGCTTGTTCAAACTTCTGTCCGCTTAAGTTCCCAGTGACGTTCATGTGGGCCAGGGCCTGGCTGCCACCTATCGACAACACAGCAAGAAACACTGCCATAAAAGCTTTTTTCATAGAATAACTATGCCCCGGCAACTAGACGTTGCACGCTAGCTCGCTCAGTGGTTGTCGCGAGAGTGTTTAGCTATGGCTAGATCTAAAACGACCAAAACCTCTTCGACGTAAGCCTCGTCAGATTCGCGACTCTCATCGTCTAGAGCTCGAAAAACTGATTCTTTCTGACGCTTAGTTAGACGTACAGTAACTTCACGCTCAGCGTCTCTTTTCCGCCCTCTCAACGCCTCATACACGCCGTCTAGCACGTCCTCGTCTGCGTCGCCCTCTTCGTCTCTCAATAAAGCCCTTATCTCTTCAGCTTCATCTCTTGTCATAAAGACTCTGAAAGTCTCCACGTGAGACTTAGATCCTCTTTTGCGTGGTCTCTGGTTCATGCGCAGTCTCTACAGATGCCGTTTTGTGCCATTAAATGCCGTTTTAAGATAAAGTAGCAAGATTGGCACGTAAACTCGTCGGATTTCTTCTCTATCACAGAGAGTTCCTCGTCGTACTCGTCCTCTTCATCTGTCTCTACTTTTACTGCCGCCTTCGGCTGAACTTCTTCCTCTTCCTCGTCCTCGGGTGTTTCTTCTTTAATGATCTCTGCCAACACTATATCTACGACGCTGTAAGGCTCGTCGTCTTCTACTAAGATCTCAGCTTCCTCAGTCTCAGACCCAGCTCCTGCTCTCGTTTTTTTAGCTGTCGATACTTCGCCCTCGTCTGTGACTATCAACTCGTCTATCACGACATCGTCATCGTCAAGCTCTGTGTCCTCTATCTCAAGCTCGTCGTCTTCCTCGACACCTACTTTTTTCTTAGATCCAGCTGCAAGCGATCTAGTAAGGAGTTCAAGCTCGTCAAGCTCCTCTTCCTGCCTGCTTCTCTTAGGAGCCACGCCCTTAGCTACTGCCTTTTTAGCTACGGCTTTCTTGGCTACTGCCTTTTTAGCTACGGCTTTCTTAGCTACGGCTTTCTTAGCTACAGCCTTCTTGGCTACAGTTTTTTTGGCTACTGCCTTTTTGGCTACTGCCTTTTTGGCTACTGCCTTTTTGGCTACTGCCTTTTTGGCTACTGCCTTTTTGGCTACTGCCTTTTTGGCTACGGCCTTCTTGGCTACAGTTTTTTTCGCAGGTGCCTTCTTGGCGCTCTTTTTAGCTACAGCCACGTCACACTCCAAACATCGCGGTTTGAGCCCGTCTACTTCTCTTCAAGAGCTCCTCCATCTGCCAGTCGCTCTCTTTAGACAAGATCTCGTCGCGGTCGCTCTCTGGCATCTCTGATAGGGTCTCTACAAGTATCGGCATCAGGTATTCTCTGTAAAAATCTACGTTTCTAGCTCTAGCTTGACGCACCATCTCAGGGTTTGATGCGCTAATCTCGCGCCAGGTGTCATCCGATACACTCTCGTCACCAGTCTCGATAGCCTCGATCATTTTTTTAGCTAACGACAAAAGGTCCCGCTCTTCTCCGACAGGTTCTTTAGAGTCAAGTTCTTCAGGGAAAAAGCGTGCAGCCAGGTCTAAGTTGGTGTCTTCACCTGTTATTAGACGCTCAAAAGCGCGTTTCGCTGCTGTTTTCAGATACTCTTTGGTGTCCATTTCTACCTCCTCAGGAGGTCTCACTTGTCCAGTGACTCTCGATTCAGTCCACCAGCTGCGTGCACCTTTTGCCTTATCTGGTACTTTTTGTGCATTCGTTTCTCATCGTTGGAGGTGTTAGGTGCTCAGTGTTCTGGCTTTAGATACAGGCAAGTTCATGGGAGAGTCATGGGCTCTTCAGGTGTTAATAGGTCTTCAGGCTGCCCTAGCTGGCATTTTCGGCTCTATAGTTGGGTTTGAGCGCGGCCGATCAGGTAAAGGTGTAGGTCTCAGAACTCACGCGCTTGTTGCTATGGCGTCATCTGCAGCCGTCAGCATTGGGTCTGTTTTGGTAGATGGCGCAGCCACAGGTGATCACTCCCGTACTCTTCACGCCGTTATAACTGGCGTGGGTTTCATCGGAGCTGGTGCTATTTTACACACTCCAAACGGGACTCTCGGCGTCACTACTGCCACCTCTGTTTTTCTAGTGGCTGTAATCGGTGCCTCTGTTGGTGTAGGACTACCTGTTCTTGCTGCTATCTTAACAGCCGGCGCGTTAGTTATTCTAAGAGTTGTCGGTCATCTTCAAGGCCGTGGTACTCAACCACCGGAAAATAATTCTTAAGCAACCTTATTTCTTTTTCAAACGCGTGCCCTCACAGTGTTAGAAGGCATGTTATGCTTATCAAGCGAGAATGGCGGAATGGCAGACGCGCAGGACTTAGGATCCTGTACCGAATGGTGTGAGGGTTCAAGTCCCTCTTCTCGCACTGGCCGGGTAGCTCAGTAGGATAGAGCGACTGCCTTCTAAGCAGTTGGTCGGGGGTTCGAGTCCCTCTCCGGTCGCCATAAGGTTTAGTTAATACCTAAACCAATGGGTGTTTAGCTCAGATGGAAGAGCGCTTCCTTTACACGGAAGATGTCGGGGGTTCGAGTCCCTCAATACCCACTAGCTGTATCATATAGATTCAGCGAAGCCGAAAGGCCACGGAACGGTAGCTCAGCTGGTTAGAGCAGGGCACTCATAATGCCTCGGTCACGGGTTCAAGTCCTGTCCGTTCCACAAGTGAAAACCTTTGAATCATTTCTCAGGTTTTCACTAGTATAAAGTCACACGAAAAACTTTAATCCAGATCAAGACGCCCTCAAGCGCAGCGTTGCTCAGCAAGCAACCGCCTCACAGACTAGCCTCAGTCTCAAAAGCGTCCTTAAAGGTCAAAGACGCTATGATGAGTGTTATGGTGGCGGCAAAAGAAATCCACGCCATCGATGACAGTGTGAGAAAGCCGAATTTCTCAAACCATATGGCAGTGCAAGGCGCAGTTACTTCGCATGACGATGATTTGATGCTTGGGTAGTGTTCTATAACCCAGTGGTATGTAGAGACGACCATGCCTGCAGCCGGGAGCACCAGCAGGTGCGCAGCTGCTTTTGTGTTGCGCTTCCATGCTATGCCCGGTAAGACAAGAGCTAGGGAGAAGGCTGCTATGCGCTGGTACCAGCATAGCTTGCACGGCGTGTAGTTTGCTATCTCAGAGAAATACAGAGACCCCGCCATAGTCGCCACAGAAATAAGCGCCGCGAGTAAGAGGGCTGAAGGAGCGACTGCGTCTAGGAAATTTTTAGCTAGTTGAGATCTTTTTCGTGTTGCTAACGCACAAGCGAGCGCCAGCGTTCCAGACAGCGCCGCGAGAGCTAACAGGGCCGTAAAGAGTTGAACGCTTTCTACCATACAGGTATCATCCATTAATAAGCTCTCTGGTCAACTGGCTTGTTTTCACCAACCGGCTCAAGACTAACCAGTCTATTATTAGACTTCTCGTAGTCGATACCTCGCCTGGCCGGGTTGCTCGACTCGCGCTCCCTGCTTAACGGACACATACTCTATATGTGTTTATCACAGGTAGCATCTAAGGCTAGCTAAAGACCGGTCTCGCCGTCGTCATGGTTTAGCCACACCGTATATTGGTTTGACACCGTCTAGCAAGAGAGTCCATCCTGCTGTCTCCACTAGCGCCCGGCCTCCATCAGTATATACGTCAGCCACAAATCGTCCTTCTAGCGTCTCTGTCAGCTCCGTAAGCACCTGGAGGCCAAGGCCGCGTCTGCGGTGTTTGGTTTCTACTATAACGATACCAACCCAGTAGTTGCCGCTGTCTCGCTCTGTGTTTGACAGCTCAAGCATCTCAGGGTCCAAGTCACCTTCGACAATGTTTGTATAAGCTTGACTAGTTATATGCATCGCACAGGCGTAAGCTAACAGCTGTTCATGGTCTTTTATCACAACCGCAGTCTCAACACCCGCCTCCCACCATTTAAAAACGCGGTCAAGGTCCCAAGCCACGTCACTTCCAAGTGTCTCAGCCTCTAGCTCTAGAGCTGCAACAACATCCTCCCATGACGCTCTCTGTACTTCCACATCTCCAGTTTCGTCTCATAACGTAAACTCTCTGGTGTTTGTAATCTCTAAATCATGTGCCGAGACTTCTCACATGTCATCTAAACATGAGTTTCAGGGAGATAGCGCCGTTTCAGACGCAAGTCAGGCGTTAATTAACGAGCCGCACTACGACTTTTTAAAAGATGCTGAAACTTTAAAAGCCCTGAGATCTGCTCCTGGTTATAGAGAATCTAGACACGGTGTGCTTTACGGGTTTGCAGCCCCCATCACGCTCTCTGTGGTGCTTGTTTCTGCAGCTATACTTGTTGCCTTGACGGCAGTTTAAGTTTCTCGCCGTCACACTTCTCTACGGGTCGCACATATCTACGCACCGCTTCACTCTCAAGCCATGCTCGGGCGGCTCTGTCTGTCTCTAGCGACACCTGGCTTACTGGATGATAGCTTTTTTTAAAGAAAGATAGCGATCCTCTCGCTATAGCTGGGACGTTTGGAATAAGTCCCTCCGCTATCGCTCGTCTCACTGCCTTTACTGACAGAACTCTCCGTTTTTTATACACAGTGTCATTTCTTAAAAGTGCGTTGGCACTCACAGCCCACAGTAGCGTTAGTGTAGGTAGCCAAAACATCATAGCTAAGGCCCTAGTTGAGCGGGCAAATCGTTTCTGAATTGCGTCATGTGCGTCAAAAGCTACGCTTCTGTGTTCTATCTCTTCTGCCCCGTGCCATTTGACCATGGTGGATATCTGATAGTCACATCCTCTCTCTATAAGCTGAGCATCTTCTATAGTCCAAACCCCTATCGCTGTGGTTAGATGTTCTATGGCTGCCACTCCAGCTAGACGCCATCTAAGTAGGTATCTGTTTTTTGTTTGGTTTGACCCTAGAAACACCCTGAGAACACGTGATACTTTAGCTTGTGTCACTGATATGTGAGGGGATCGTTCTAAAAGGTCTAGATAGGCTCTGTGGTGAGCGTGAGCGTGGGCTCCCTCTTGCGTTATGAATCCTTTAACTGCCGCCGTCACCTCAGGGTCTTTGACGTGCTTCAAGCAAGAGCCCATAACTCTACAGAAGGCTCGTTCTCCTTCTGGGAATATTATATGCATAGCGTTTAAAACGTGCATAGCGTCTAGGTTTCCTGGTACCCAGTCACAAACGGTGTCTCCGTTCCAATCAAAGTAGGTTTTGCGTGAGACTATCTCTGTCTCTCTGTTGTTCATGAAATAAACCTTCACGGCATACTAAAAAAGACAACACCCTTGCCAGTGTCATCCCTATCTCCTGGGTTTCTTTAAAAACTCCTTACAGGTGTTGGCTTTAATGCAGTTTATTGACTTTAGCCATGCCTCGAGCACCTCTGGAGTATGTCACAAGATAGATCCGCCTGGCCTCCCCCTAAAGCACCAGTCACACAGGGGTCCTCGGATTTCTCTTTAAAGCTTAGACGTCTATGGCTAGATCTGATTCTCTGCGGCGCCTCGTTTCTCGTTTCTGGTGTAGCCTTTTTTCTAGCGTTTATCAACCGGACTTGCCAGCAAGGTGATTGGCTGACTTGCTCTGGTCGTGTCACCTACGGCGCCTTTGGTAGTGCGATGATGTTTATCGGGTTCGCAGCTCCGTTTCTGGCTCTTGTAGTAAACTCTCTATTTTTAGATTCAGGTAAGGGCTCTATCGGTATGCGACGTGCAGGTGCCTGTGTGGTATATCAAGACACTGGTCAGCGCGCCACTAGACACAGCCGTTTTCTCCGGTCTTTGTTAAACACCTTGTTTCTTGGCGCATCTTTCTCTGTCGCGATGCTCACGGTAGTTCCTTTCGCTATCATACCGGCAGTAATAGAGTATGCTCTCGCCGCGTCTGGCCGGCGTAGGTTTCTCGATAAGCTTCTCGGTCTTGATATCCGCCCGCTAAGCTCTCTGGAAGAAAGCTCTATCTCTGGCGTTAAAGATGAAAGTTTCTAGTTTAGAAACTTGCTAAAGTATCTAAGTACTGCACAGATGGTCGTGTGAAATCTATCCATACAATCTGTCAATAGGAAGTCTAACACATGAGCAGCCCAAGGCTGACACGCGTAGTTGTTAAAGCACTGTTAATCTCTTCTCTGTGCTCTCTTGTAACGCCCCTCTCTTCAGGGACCTCAAACTCACCAAAGATTTTAAACTCATCAAAGATTTTAAACTCACCTAAAAACACAGCTCCACAGAGACACTCTAGCTCATTTGCAGATCTTCAGGTCTCTGTCGGTGAGATCGAGTCTAAAGAGTCACATAAAAACGACTACGAGCTTTTAAAAAACTCCTCTGGTGAGTCTATAGGTACGTGGTGCTCCTCTGTTAACTCTCCAGTTAACTCTCCAGTTAAATGGTATCTCAATAAAGAGCTCACCCCTCGCTGGGCGCTAGCTTTGATGCGGAAGAATTTAGAGACCATCTCGTCTTTAACTGGTGTGTCTTTTGTGTATGCGGGAGAAGTGAGTGTCTCTATAGATAGCCCAGCCCCGCAGGGTTTAGAGGTCATGTTTGTAGATAGTTTTAAAGAGCCCGACAAACGTGTCGCAGGTAAAACTTTATTATGGACTTCTAAGGACCAAAATGGAGTTTCGCGCATAGTCGGAGCCCGGGTAGTATATAACTTAAGTTCCAGGTCTTTTCTTGTTAATGCTGCTAGAAAAAATGGCAGGTCTCCAGGAAAGTCTATGTGGCAGCCACTCTTACTACATGAGTTAGGCCACGCCGTCGGTTTAGGTCACTCTGGTAGTAAAAAGACAGTCATGTATCCAACTCTTCGTTACAATCTAAGGTCTCTTCAGCCCGGCGATATCGCTGGTCTCTCGGCTTTAAAGCCTAACACAGGGGCTCTCTGTCAGTCTGACATCTGAGTTAATCCGGCCTCCAACAAGACCCGTGTATATAGATGGTGTTTCTCACACAGTTTAAGGCGTGTGGTTATCTCGTTTCTCTAAACTCAAAGGCGCTCTAGGAACTCTCGCTGCAGATCCGCACACGCAGGGCCAGGCCGCCCAGGCTGCAGGTGTGGCTCTCATCGCAGATGGTTTTATAGGTCTCGAGAACCCTCTTGACGGTAAGAAGTCTAGAGCTGGTATTTTCGGTGGCGTGTTTATAGTTGTGTTTGGTTTTGTGTTTTATATAATGGCTACGTCGTTTATGGAAGATCTCACCGCGTATGAAAACGGTCAGATAACAACCGGCGTTGCAGTCTCAACTAATAAAAGCACTTCTAGAGACTCTGACGGCAACACCTCCACAACTTGCTCTGTAACTGTGCGTTATGATATAGACGGTGTGTCTTACACAAAGGAGTCTAGTCTGTCTTCCTCTTCTTACTGTAACGCAGAGGGACGTGAGTTCAGTGTGTCTTATCTCCCTGAGAGACCTAACGACGGCCGCATACTATCTAAAGAGGGTGCTCTCTTTAAAAACATCTTTAAGTATGTAGGACTATTCGTAATGGTGTCTGGTGCTTTTGTAGTTCTTCTGCGTCTGTCGTCTATCATCGCCGGCGCTTGGCTGTGGTTCTGGGGTCGTTCGCGTAAGAAAAACAACCCTAAGACCAGTGACTCTGATTGGATGGGTGTTCTGCAAGAGGCGTGGGGTTCCTCTACAAAAAAGACGTCCTCTCTTGACAACCTGCCTTCATGGGGCAACGTCTCAACTCTCGCTGGATACAAACACCCCTCTGAGAGCCCGGCTGCTCCTGTACCGCGTCAAGCTCCGGCTGGTTGGTACCCAGATCCGTCTGCTCCCTCCGGGAAGAGATGGTGGACTGGGTCTCACTGGCTTGACCCCAGCTGATGTTTAACTACATAACCAGTTTACATAACCAGTTCACAATAAATAGTTAGGTAACTAACGTATTATAACACTAGTATACTTTAACACTGCTATATTTTATCACAGTAGCTGCTCACTGTTTCAGTGACGCTCACCGGTTGTCGTTATATAGTTCCGACGCCATGTCAGCAAGTCTCTTCCCTACTATTTCTTTGTTTTTCTTCCACCACGTCAAATCTGGTTTCTCTATGTCACCGGTGTTTTTGTAGGTTATCTTAAGGTCGTGCATCACAGCTCCGTTGAGATACTCTGTAGAGCCATCGTGGAATCTAGTTAGTCGTCCCAGGTCATCAAACTCCACAAAGAATGTGCTCAGCACTCCCAGGCTCGTCTCACACTTAATCTGCCAGCGTCTCTTATCTAGTCGTTTTATGTATTCTTCAGGTATACCTTCCTCAAACCTAACGCAGGTCTCTGGTACCGGGTTAAACTGTTCGCCAGAAACTATGTTTAGAGGAGATCTAGCAAGGTATGGTCGTTCTGGTATAACTCCAGGTGCAAAATCTTCTGAGCTTAAAACCAGACTCTCTGTTCTCTCCAGGTTTAAAGACACCCATTCATAATAAGGCGCCCATTCCCCAAGGTCTACTCCAGCTATGTCCGGTGTCGTGCCGCTCCCCGATTCTCGGTTTCTGACATATAGCTTGCTTGATTCCAGTATGTAGTCTACTGATTTGTTCCACCATCTGCCGGTGTTTGTGATACTGACGTCATAGTCTTCATCTTGCGTAACCGTGGTTTTTATAGCTTCGTATATGTCGTCTCTCTGCGTGTCTTGGTCGTATGTTTTATGTACGTATGTGTATTGCGCAATAAACGGTTCTTTTATAACGTCATACAACGCTATCATCATCTCTGACGTACTCTCTGGCAGGTTATCTCTCTGGTTTAGTTCAGTAGCGCATCCTGCCGTCATTGTCAGACACATTAATGTGGCTATAAGTTTTCGCGTTACGTCTATCTTTATTGTATTTATCTTTATTGTATTTATCTTCATTATGTTTGTCTTTACAGTGTCTCTCTTTAGTCTAGTTTCTCTGCTATGTTTCGCGCCACTTCAGATACTGCTTCTGCCGCACTTGAGACCGCTCCCGCAGCAACAGATGCTGTTTTCTTAGATACTCTCACAAGTTTAGCAACTGCCCAAAGCAGCGGTAGTGTAGTGATTAAAGGCAAAGTGACAGCAAGAGGTCTCCACGCCCACCATCTCCATGATATCTCTGTAGATAGAGGCGCTCTCTGGTTTAGAAAGTATCCTCCTACGAGAAATATAGCTAAACCTGAGGTGTGTAGTAGATAAAGAGGCATCGCGTATGTGCGCATCAGTTTAACAAACTTTGACCATCTCGGTGTCTCCAGTCGCGCCTCGATCCATTCTCTCACTGATAGAAGTAATCCTACCTGTAGAATAACTAGCGCCACTATCGCTAGACTTGGTGGTGCCATGTTTGAGAATTTGTCACCAGGCACTCCAACCATAGATCCAGGGTAGATACCGCTCCACACTAAAGCTAGAAGGAAGAAAAGACCCGACCATGACATTGCGTAATAAACTCTTCGCGGCGCTGTTTTGAGAGTGTTATAGAAAAACCCTAGCTGGTGAGCTAGCCCCCACACAACTATCATGTTCAGCCACCCCACATAGGGTACTTTGTGTGTAAATCGCGCTATGTCTATTAAAGCCGCAAGGCCTGCAAGCCACACTGGAACTAAATAAGAGTAGCGTTTATGTAGTGCTAGAAACATCGGGAAAAAGACAACAACAAACGCATATGAGAACGCAAACCACAGGGGTGATAGTATTAAGATTATAGACGTTCTCAGCCAAGATAGCTCCACTAGAGCCGATATACCTATCAGCACACCCCACCACACTGCTATGAGAAAGAACGCTGGAGCTAGCAGATCTTTAAGGCGTTCTGTGACAAACGTTCTTTTAGATACCCCCTCTGCTTGGGCCTTTTCGTAAGCTGCGTAGTTTGACCATCCTCCAACAAAGAAAAACAGTGGCATGACTTGCGCAACCCAGGTTATGATCCATAGTCCTTTCGTGAAACCTATAGGGTTTGTCGCGTGCGGGCCGTCAGGCTCCCATCTGAGTATAGTAAAAGCCCAGTGCCACACAACCACCACAACTAGGCTGGCACCTCGGACGAAGTCTATAAATAAGTCACGCCCTTTGCTGGGTTTTGTAGATTCCACCTCCTCAATAGTTCAAGCACTACGTCTCACAGCCAGCATCCATTTGTACCCTTTAGCTTCTATCTCGCAGCCTCTTTTCTAGAGTTTTAACGCCGCGCCCTATGGTGTTGCTTGCCTATTTATCTAAACCTGGTACGTTGGTCCCCACACGGGGCTGTAGCTCAATTGGTAGAGCGTTTCCATGGCATGGAAGAGGTCAGGGGTTCAATTCCCCTCAGCTCCACCATGAGGTTTGCGCGAGTCTGTATCGTAAAACGCCAGACTCGCGCTCTCTTCGTGTGTCTCACCTGTAGCTTCACCAGCTCTTCTCTGCATACCTACTCGGCGTATAACATCTTTAGGGCATCGTAAAGTTATCATCGTTATCGACTAGTCGATAGCTTCAGTGTGTTAGGTAATTTGAGCACCGGCTCTACAGCTGTCCTCACGTAAGTTCCAGCACTAGTAGCGGTGTTACTTCCTCACGCGTGTTAGAGCCGTGATTATTGTACTAGCTAAGTCACCGTGTCTTAAGCTAGCGGGGTGTGGCGCAGTTTGGTAGCGCGCGTCGTTCGGGACGACGAGGCCGCAGGTTCAAATCCTGTCACCCCGACACACGTGCTGCCATTCAAGCAGCAGGCATAGTATATTAAATGCAGTACCCAAACAGCCAACCTCGACGCGGCATCCATCCAGCTCTGATCGTCTTAGGCGTTCTGGCCTTCATCCCGTTTTTTGGCATCGCGTTCCTAGTCGCCGGACTCTCCTCATTGGGCGCCAGCAACGGAGACTCTGGAGCACGCAACATCGTTCTGGCTGGAGCTATCCTCGTCGCCGCGTGTATCGCGTGTATCAGCAGTGTGGTCCTAAAGCGACGAGGTAACGCAGCCACAACACCTTCTACTGGACTGACAGTTGGCGCAGACACGCCTCCTCCTCCACCTGTTGCAGCACCGGCCGCTACGCGCGCACCTGCAGCACGCCTTATCAGTATCGCTTTAGGCACTCTTGCTGCCACAGTTCTGATCTCCTTTGCCCTCATCGGGCTAAGCATCGTAGCTGAACTCGCCGGTGTTTCTCTCACGCCTTTCATCGCAGTGGGAGGCGCGGCTGCGGCCATAGCGGGCGTGTATCGCCTGACGACGCATCGCCGTCATAGAGACTCCGAGTAGCTCACCAAGTAACGCAAAAGCTCTCAGAGTCTTGATGCGGCAGTGTCCGCCAGTAGGCACACCGCAAGAAAACGCAGTCACGTTGAGGGCTGCTAATTTAATCCTCGATGATATCAGGCAGCCCAGCGCCAGCTGTTTGAACAGGAAGTACTTCTGCCAGTAACGCGATCGCTGATGCAAATTCAGAGCGGCGGATCATGAATGTGCAGGCGACATGCGGAACGTGTGGCACACCATTTGAAGTTCCCACCCGAGGCGGGAAGTACTGCTAGCTGAAGTGTGCAGGTGTAGGCAATGCCAAACCTAAAGAAGGAGCGTCAAGCTTCAAAGCCTGTGCCCATTAGACTAGCAACTTAGGTGCATACCGGACACACGTGCCCTATCTCTGGCAATCGCTGTTTCCAGATCTCTAGAGGACCGATGCTGCCTATATGTCTTTCGTCAGTACAGCCGCTTTCGTGATTGCCGCAGGAGTCGCGATGGTCTGGTGGATACCACAGTGCGTTCGTGTCCTGTCTGCCGGCAACGCAGGAGTCTCTGCCGCAACGTGGGCGTCATACGCGGCGTCTGGAAGTATATGGGTAGTCTGGGCAGCAGCGTCTGCCCAGTGGGGCATAGTGGTAGTAAACACCGTCGAAGCTCTCGGAGTGCTGTCTGTCGTAGCAATTCTGCGAGCGTGGCGTCAGCTTGTCATCCTGGGGGTGTTCATCGGTGCTGCGTTCTTAGTCGCTGTCGCCGTGTCGCCAACAGCAGTAGCGATAGCTGGTCTGTGTGTGACGACAGGGTGTCGCATCCCTCAGATTGTCTCTGCGGTTCGAGAACCGCTTATTGGTGGTATCTCATGGCGTTCTTGGATGATTAGCGCTGTTGGCAACGGAGCATGGGCTGTGTGGGCCGCTAGCGAGGGTGTGTGGTGGTTCTTCGCTACAACAATCGCTGCAGTGACGATGTCTGTAGCCGTCGCGTTCATTGTCTCTATCCGTCAGCGCGCAGCCCAGATTCAAGACACATAGACACAGACACGTACACACCCGCAGCACCAATACCTGCGTTAAAACTGTAGTAAATCACCTTTACTCTCGTTTTATGAGAGGTTTGCTGGGTGTGTTGTGGTGGTCCAAGACTGCCCTTAATACCTAGCGACTTTAGGACTGAGTTAATCTATAGTGAAAAGTCAGGGCGAAAAGTCAGGGTGTGAAGTCAGGGTGTAAAGTCACGTCGTCAGGCGTCTCGACACGCGGTGTGTTTAAGGCAAATTCCGGCTATCTCTGTGGTATAAAAACAGCGAAGATGGGCTCTTCGCTGCTCTATGAAAGTTATTTAGCGACTTGTTGGGTGCTTGTGCTTGGCAACCAGTAGGTCGTGTTTCCTGTTCTGACGCCACATGAGTGCCGGCATGGAGAACATTATCACTGCTAATACTGCTGTGTAGTTTGTCATGGCAGCCACCATCAGCGCGCAAAGGCGTATCTACAGCCGCGAAGATCCCAGACAGTCCTCTAGTCTGGCTATTCCCTAATAGATCATCAGAGCGTGCTCACGTCGCAGTGAACGGGCAGTGTTTGCATATATGCAAACACACAGAGATACGTCAAATAAAAAGTTACGCGCTAAAAGTCGCCTCGGAGGTGTAGTGGTAGTCGGTACTCTCGCGGCAGTCCTAGCTTTTGCTAGCTGTTCTGCAAACAAGTCAGATTCCGCATCTAAGGCTCTGCTAACTTCCACGGAAGTTGTAGCGCTGATGAAGACACCTCTCACAGAGGCAACCGGTATCACGCTAGTAACTGACGATGGGGATAACGGAGATGGAGCAAGCGTGTCTATTAGACGAGACGCCTCAGGTGATTTTGAGTTCAAAACAACCGGTGACACAGGATTGGCTTCTCTCGCAAAGAGTCTGGTGGTCGTTTCGGATAAAGTCTATGTGCAGTTCCAAGACGAAGTGTTGCAAGATGGGGTGTTACAAGACATAGCCGAACTCACTGTTGACGAGTGGGTTACGTTCGGTTCTCCTGCAGATTTAAAAGAGGATGGTATCTCTGCAGATTCTATTGATGACGCCGTAACAGGTTCTGAGTCAATCTCTGATGGTGTGTATAAATTAGGTGATGCCCTGTCCTCTTCTTACCCAAACTGGGATCAGTACGTCGTTGTAGGTTCAAAGAGGCAATCTCTCTCTAGTGAAGCTCTGTATGATTTGGCACCAAGTACGTCTGAGACTGGTTCTCTGCAAGTCGGAGTCGACAGCAAAGGTCGTTTGTCTTTTGTCGGCGTAAATCAAAGCGGCGGTTCCTGGGCCACGACACTCAACGTCACATACGACGAACTAGACATTACAGTACCTGAAAAAGTTAGCGACGTAGCTAGTGAGGCTTTGTCAGAAGTTCTTGTTAAAGATGCAGAAGATCAGAGTGTTAAAACAAGTGCGCAGTCTTTCGATAGGCAGATTCGGGTTATGGCTTCTTTCGGCACTGAAGGTGACATGAGTGACATAGATCCGCGCCGCAGCCAGTTGTTCATCGACATGTTAAGCGCTGGCCAAGGTATGCCGCAAGACGTCCCTGACGCCACAACTGATACCGCTTCTCTTGAGAGATCACAACTCAGGGTGCTTGTGTGGCAAGGAGCCGGAGTAGCTTCAGTAAAGTGGACTCGCTTGTTTTGCAAAGCAGTAGCATGTCAAAGCATAGCTAGCGACAGCTCAATGTTGCTCTCAAGTGTTGGGGAGAACGGGAAACTTTTCAACCCAGAAGCGCCACAAGACGTGTGCGTACAGTTTCACGCTCACGGTAAAGACGCCTGGCTTCGCCTCACGTCGCGCGCCAACGAACAAGGTACCGTCTCAAACGTTCTAGAAGAAGCCTGTCCAAGCTTGGTCTTCCCCGGTATAGTGCCAGCAACCGCCACTACATACGCTAACTTGTCTGTAGGTCCGACTGCTGTCACCACAGATCCTTCTTGGTGACCAGCAGCTTCCGCTCGTTATCTCAAAGGCGCAACTAAATAAAGGCTAGGGTCTGTGTTTTAAATACTTGAAACTCTCTTCTCTAAAAACCTATCTATTTTAAAGAAGAGTTTCTGCTTTAGGAATTGGTGTGCTCAAAGCGTGCTTGGTAACTAAGAAAAGCGCAATCTATAAAACACGGAACGGTAGCTCAGCTGGTTAGAGCAGGGGACTCATAATCCCTCGGTCGCGGGTTCAAGTCCTGCCCGTTCCACAAAAAGGTTTAGACCTAAGTCTCCAGAAAGAGAAGTAGGTATCAGTTTGAAGTCTCACGTTTTTGTTTCAAACGCAGACGCCTAGGCGGTGTAAAAAGACGACTATGTCGTTCTGCTTTATTAACCATTAAAGTAAAAAGCTACTTCTTGGCGACACCACTACCGCGAGCTTCAAGTAGAACTTCGAGCCAGAAACGCTGCTTGTCTTGGCTGCGGAGCAGTGAAACGCTGTGATGCTCATGTAACACGCGCATCATGCGTACGCAGATTTCACGAGCAGCCTCAAGAGACGAGAGTTCAGCGTCTAGCAAGACTCTATAGACCTCATATTGACGCTGACCGTAGGAATCAGCTGCGAGTTCTTCTTCGTACTGCTCGACGTTCTCAACAACCGCCGCAAGGCTTCGCCACGGTTCAGACATAGCCGCAGCTCTCTTTATTCTGGATATGGTCTCTAAGTTCACTCCATCTATCGAGCTAATGATTCCAAAATGCACCTTAACTAGCTCTACCAGCTCCGCATCCGAGCAGTGCCCTATAAAGTCGAAGTTGCCGCTCTCTAATAGTTTCTTAATATCTTCATCATCTAAGACTTTAAGAGAGGCGTCTATTCTCTCTC
>Ga0102917_1000160_pt1 | contig 21350 bp, 18 predicted proteins | sample Colrivmet1562A02_FD_78201 | JGI IMG/M metagenome (GOLD analysis project Ga0102917, IMG submission 78201) | Estuarine microbial communities from the Columbia River estuary - metaG 1562A-02 | ecosystem: Environmental > Aquatic > Marine > Intertidal zone > Estuary | place: USA: Columbia River...
CTCTAATCAGAGATAATACCAGGGATTTCGTTTGGCGGCCCACATGTAGTGGCGCATATTTCGCCAGAAAGCCAAGACCAGATAAACGATCACCGGGGATCCCAAAGTAAGTAGCGAAGTGTACATGAAATATTGCCGGATCTTACCCGGGGCAATGCCCAGGCGGTCGCCAATGGCCGTACAAACGCCAAAAGCATTCCATTCGATCAGACTTTTCAATCGATTCATATTCCGAAAATACAAATCCCCTGCGGATTTCATGACGGAAAATGGGCTGTTTTTTGGTCGTCTATAAGTACCTTTGCCCCGCAAAATCCCCGTTAAAAATCTCCATTATGGTATTCGATCTGGACCTCATTCGCAAGACCTATTCCGAAATGCCGGCTAAAGTTGATGCAGCCCGTAAGGCGCTGGGACGACCGCTGACACTGGCAGAGAAAATCTTGTTTGGCCACTTGTGGTCGGGCGTTCCGGTTAAAGACTATGCCCGTGGTAAGGACTACGTGGATTTTGCTCCAGACCGCGTTGCCATGCAAGATGCCACGGCTCAAATGGCTTTGTTGCAATTTGATACGACCGGCCGTAAAAAAGTGGCCGTACCTTCTACGGTGCATTGCGACCACCTGATCGTGGCCAAAGATGAAAGCAAGACCGACCTGGCCAAAGCGGTTACCGAAAACGAAGAAGTATACAACTTCCTTTCCTCCATCTCTAATAAATACGGGATTGGCTTCTGGAAACCTGGAGCCGGGATCATCCACCAGGTGGTACTCGAGAACTACGCCTTTCCAGGGGGTATGATGATCGGAACCGATAGCCACACCGTGAATGCTGGCGGATTGGGTATGATTGCCATCGGCGTGGGTGGTGCCGATGCCTGCGATGTGATGGCCGGACTGTCTTGGGAACTCCTGATGCCCAAATTGATCGGTGTGAAACTGACCGGCAAACTCAATGGCTGGACCTCGCCCAAAGATGTGATTCTGAAAGTGGCTGGCATCCTGACTGTAAAAGGAGGAACCAACGCGATCGTCGAATATTTCGGTGAAGGTGCCACGTCCATGAGCTGTACCGGAAAAGGAACGATTTGCAACATGGGTGCCGAGATCGGGGCAACGACCTCTACGTTTGGATACGATGAGAGCATGAGTCGTTATCTAAAAGCGACCGGTCGTGCCGAAGTGGCTGAAGCCGCCGATCAGATCAAAGAATACCTGACCGGTGATGCAGACGTTTATGCCAACCCGGAAACATATTTCGATCGCGTGATCGAGATCAACCTGAGCGAACTCGAACCGCACCTAAACGGTCCCTTTACACCCGATCTGGCTACGCCCATTTCGCAAATGAAAGCCGCTGCTACTCAAAACAACTGGCCCACGCGCATCGAAGTAGGTTTGATTGGTAGCTGTACGAACTCTTCGTACGAGGACATCAGTCGTGCAGTCAGCCTGGCTAAACAAGCACGAGAAAAAGGACTAAGTCTGAAATCAGAATTCACGATTACGCCCGGTAGTGAACTGGTACGATACACCATTGAGCGGGATGGATTCCTTTCCATTTTTCAGGAAGTAGGCGCAACGGTGTTTGCCAATGCCTGCGGACCTTGCATTGGTATGTGGGAACGCATGGGAGCGGAGAAGCAAGAGCGCAATACCATCGTGCATTCGTTCAACCGAAATTTCGCCAAACGTGCCGATGGCAACCCAAATACCTTGGCCTTTGTTGCTTCTCCCGAAATGGTAACGGCCCTGGCCATTGCTGGTGATCTAACGTTCAATCCACTGACCGATAGTTTGGTCAATGATAAGGGTGAGGTGGTGAGACTGGATCCTCCCGCTGGCGATGAATTGCCCCTGCGTGGTTTTGCCGTAGAAGATGCCGGTTATCAGGCCCCTGCCGAAGACGGAAGTGGTGTGTTTATTGACGTCAAATCAGACAGCAAGCGTTTGCAATTGTTATATCCGTTTTCGACTTGGGAAGGAACCGATCTGAAAGGGTTGCGTTTGTTGATCAAGGCCAAAGGGAAATGTACCACCGACCATATTTCCATGGCAGGTCCTTGGTTGAAATTCCGCGGACACCTCGATAACATCAGCAACAACCTGTTGATCGGGGCGGTCAACTTCTTCAACGAGAAAACAGATTCCGTACAAAATCAATTGACGGGTGAATACGGAACCGTGCCCGGAACCCAGCGTGCGTACAAAGCTGCCGGGGTTGGGACGATCGTGGTGGGCGATGAAAATTATGGAGAAGGTTCTTCCCGTGAGCATGCCGCCATGGAGCCTCGACACTTGGGTGTACGGGTGGTGTTGGTGAAATCTTTTGCGCGTATTCACGAGACCAATTTGAAGAAACAAGGGATGTTGGCCTTGACCTTTGGAGAGAAGTCCGATTACGATAAGATCCGGGAGGATGATGTGATCGATATTGACGGATTGACGACATTCACACCTGGCAAGCCCTTGACGATTGTTTTGCATCATACCGATGGCACTCAGGATGCCATCCAGGCACATCACTCCTACAATGCCCAGCAGATCGAGTGGTTCAAAGCCGGTGGCGCGTTAAACGTGATTCGCAGCCAAGCAGCAAATTGATTTGGCCACAATTCATAGTTATTGCGATCCCCGCCTCTGGCGGGGATCGTTCGTAAATGAAAAGCCCCGACCAGTTGGCCGGGGTCTTTTCCCTCCTTGCTTACCACTACTGCATATGATTGATCAATATCGTGCGGGTTTCAGTCTGCCCGGTTTCCATATCTCGTACCCGTATCCGATGCACCCCATTCGGAAGATGGCTAGTTGCCAATTCGATCTGGCCGCGGGTTGTCCATTGTCCGAGACGTTGTCCTAGATCATTCACCCATTCGATCTGATAGGATCTGTTTCGCTGATTGAATAGCAGATTGATCTTGTCGTGTGCGGGATTGGGGTAGATCTCATTCAGCAGGCTGTTGCCATTCACGCGTCGGATCTGGGAGTAGCTGAATTTGCCGGAGTGATCGATCTGTTTGATCCGGTAGAGGGCGAATTGTTTTATCGGTGCTCGATCTTCATACTGGTAGGTCAATTCATCAGCGCTGTTTCCATTGGGCGATTGACTATTTACAAACCCAATAGTTTGAAATTGGCTGGGGTCTTCGGATGTGTTCCGTTGAATCTCGAATCCTCGATTATCCGATTCACTGAGTGTGGTCCAGTTAAGTTCAGTTTTATTATCTACCCGTTTTGCATTAAAGGATCCTAGGGCGATGGGCAGGGGAGCGCAAAGGTTTTCAATGCGTGCGTAGGATTCATTGTTGCGGGTGGGACTGGATACAACCAGCCAAAGAGCTCGGTCTGCCTCGGGTTTTTGGTTGGAATAAGGCAGGTATCCCAATAGCGGGGAGTTGTAGGTGAAGCTATTGGTGTTGTCCAATGGGATATTGCTTCCGCTTCCGATCTGGATATTATCGGTTGTTGCGTTGAATATGCCATCGCCGTTGTCAATAAAGACCTTGTAGTTGACCGTCAATCCGGCCGGATCGATGGTTTTGATTTGGAAACGATATTGACGGGGTAGTTCACAGATCATAAAGGCGGTCAGCTGGGGGTCATTCGCATAAAAATTCAGCCCTCTTGAGAAACAGTGTACGTTTTGGGCACTGGCGGATTGGCTTTGCCAAACATCGGCGGTAAAGCTTTGCGCTACTGTACACGCTGCGGTACCCTCGATGGTGATATTTTGAATGGTAAATCGGTCAAATCCAGTTGCTCCGCCTACACTTTTCGTAATGGTCAGTCCGGGGTATTTGAAATTTGGAATGGAGGGGTCGGGGGTATAGCTACTTAGCAGGTATAGAGTACCACCAAAGTGGTAAAATCCAATCGTGGCCACCGAGTTGGCGAGATTGGTCGCAGTGGGCGGATTGGAGTAGGTCAGGGTGGGGTAGGATCCAGTGGGCCAAATATGGATAAATACATATTTACCCCCTGCGTTGGCATCCATATCAAAATATAGATCCAAATTGATCAGGCATTTTCCGTTCAGGGGATTGGTGGAGGTGCTGTTCAGCTTTATCGCCGGTCGAGCGATCGTGCACTGTGCCTGCGCCTCTTGCATTTGCAATAGGGTGATTAGAACAGTTAGGAGTACGGCTAATTTACGCATGGTTTTTAGTTTTCGGTGATGAATAAAACCGAATACAAAATAACCATGTCGTCAACCATCAAGTCATGATCGGATGGCGGCTAATCTATGATTGAAGTCAGTGTTTATGCTCCCCAGCGATAGGTTTCGTTCTTCAGACCTGCCAGATCCAGTACGCGATCTACCACGGTGGCAGCGATTGCCTGCGGAGTTTGTGGCTTACTGTAAAAAGAGGGGGTTGCCGGACAAATGATACCGCCCGCCAACGTGACGGACTCCATGTTGCGGATATGTATCAAGTTGTAGGGTGTTTCGCGGGCAACCAGAATAAGCCTTCGACGCTCCTTCAGGATCACGTCTGCGGCTCGGGTGATCAGATCGCCCGAAATTCCGTTAGCGATCCGGCCTAAGGTGCCCATGCTGCAAGGGATGACAATCAGGGTATCGTATTGGCCGGATCCGGAGGCGATCGGTGCGGAAAAATCGTGGGTTTCAAAACGGCGCACCGGAAATTCCTTCCAGCTGTCGTTGTCCAATTCGGTTTGCCAGACCTCCCGGGCATTGGTGCTCATGACCAGCGAGATCTCAGCGATCTGGTCGGTCATTCGGCACAATTTCTCGAGCAGGTCCTGTGCGTAGATCGATCCACTGGCTCCGGTGATGGCGACGGCGATTTTTCTCATGTATAGATAACTCCGGAATCGTCCGGAAGTTCATAACGTGATTAAAAACCCTTTTTGGATTCGGTAGCCCCCTGGCTTCTTACTGCGGTTTCTGCATTGCCTAGGTTCTTTTCGATCCACTGGGTCATGTTGCGCCACAGGTGGAAGGTGGTATTGTCCAGCATGCCGCTGATCCCGTGGTTTTTATTTGGGTAATAAGCGCTTTCAAAATCGATGTTGCTTTTCACCAAGGCCGAGATCATCTGGGTAGCATTTTGAAAATGCACATTGTCATCGGCGGTTCCGTGAATGATCAAATATTTCCCTTTGATCCGGTTGGTGAAATTGATGGGCGAATTGTCGTCATAACCCTTCGGGTTCTCTTGGGGCGTCCGCATGTATCGTTCGGTATAGATGTTGTCGTAATAGCGCCAGCTGGTTACCGGAGCTACGGCTACGGCCGCACTGAATACGTCGCTTCCTTTGGTGATGGCCAAGGAGCTCATGAACCCCCCAAAGCTCCATCCCCAATGACCGATGTGATCCTTGTCCACATAGGGCATCTTGCCCAGATAGGCGGCGGCGTCGATTTGGTCTTCGATCTCAAATTTGCCCAACTGCAAGTAGGTTTTCTTTTTGAATTCTTCACCTCGATATCCGGTACCGGTATTATCAACGCTCACCACGATGAATCCTTTTTGGGCCAGCATTTGATGCCAGGGACTGACCGCACCCCAACGATTGGCAACCTGTTGGGAGCCGGGGCCGCCATAGTTGCAAAATAGCACGGGATATTTCTTATTCGGATCAAATCCACTGGGCTTAAGCATCCATCCGTTCAGTGTGTCCCCCTTGGTGTTCGGGATGCGAATGAAGTCAGCTTGTCCGAAACTGTATTCTTTGAGTTTTGCATTCAACTTGTTGCTTTCAGATACCGCCCGAAGTGTTTGTGTGCTCCATCCTTTTTTCTTTTGGAAGGAAATTTTCTTCACCGTTACCGTGTTGGGCTGATTGATTGTTGAACGGTAATCGAAGAATTGGGTGAAGTCTTCGTTGAGTTCGACCCGGTGCCAGGCCGAATCCTGGGTAAGTGCGAAAGGCTTTTTGCCAGTAAAATCGGATACGAATAGATTTCGGTCCATCGGCCGGGGCCAAGCCATTGTATAATAAACGCGTTTATTCACTTCGTCCACGGCGTTGATGTCGGTCACTTCGGCATTTCCTTGACTCAGGGGAGTCAATTGTCCGTTGTCCATTTGCAACAAGTACAGATGCTTATATCCAAACTGTTCACTGGTCAGTAATACTTGTTTTCCATTTTTTAGAAATTGCCAATCGTCGTTGATCTCGACGAAATACTTGTTCTTTTCTTCGTACAACAATTTGGCGGTACCGCTTGTGGCCTGGGTGTTTAGTAATTGCAGATGATTCTGATGGCGATTCATCCAGAATACGACCAGGCTGCTGTCTTGTTGCGTCCACTTGATGCGCGGGATATAAATATCTCCCTCGGGGAATTGTGCTTTCACGTTCTTTCCGGCGGCGAGGTCGTGAATGAATATCTGAACCGTAGAATTTGCATCTCCGGCCTTGGGGTATTTATATCGATAATCCTTGTTGTATGTATTGTCAAAGATGGTCATGTTGTACTCAGGTACATTCGTCTCGTCGAATCGATAAAACGCCAAGAAACTTCCTTTCGGACTCCAAGCATAGGCCTGTGTGAATTCAAATTCTTCCTCGTATACCCAATCGCAGTTGCCGTTGATGATCTTGTTCCAGGATCCATCGGTGGTGATGGCCGTTGTTTTTCCGGACGACACTTCGTGCAGATACAGGTTGTTGTTCATGACATAAGCGATCCGGCTTCCATCGGGTGAAAAGCTTGGATGCAGCGCTTTGTCATCGGCCAATCGGGTCAGTTTTTTACGGACGGTATCATACAGGTAGATCCACGATTTGGTGGAGCGGCGATAAATGGATTCGGTGCCTTTGCGCAGCAGGAAAATGGCCGCGTTATTCGGGGAGGGCAGGACGCTTTCGGGTTGCCCAAAGGGTTTGCCGTCCACATCGGTCAAACCGTCAAAACGAGGTTCGTTTTCCGTTTTGGTGGTATCAAAAACCGCTGGCACGAATTCGCCCCGAAACGTACCCTTTTTATAGATGTCTTCTAGGGTGATGGACTTGGTCTGGGCACCCAGCAAAGCCGGGATCAATCCGAGTACGAGGAGGAGGGTTGATGGGAGACGCATAGTATGTATTAGGGGGATAAAAATACTCAATCTCGACCTTCCTTCGTCCATAAAAAAAGTCACCCGTAGGGGTGACTTTTCGATTCATTCACGGAGTTATTGATCAGGCTTTATCAGCCATGGCCGGAATCGCATCTACTTTATAGGCGCCAGCATCCAGTTTTTTCTTGGTTTCCGAGAAGGCCTCCAGCGTGGTTTCAATGTCGGTGTCGGCATGCACGGCCGAAGGGATCAATCGGAAGATGATGTGGCCTTTCGGGATCACCGGATATACCACGATCGAGGCAAAGATGCCGTAATGCTCGCGGAGGTCCATGACCATGGCTGTTGCTTCCTCTACGCCACCGTGCATGTAAACGGGGGTCACCACGGAGTCCGTTTTGCCGATGTCAAATCCGCGCGCTTTCAACCCGGACTGCAATTTGCGTGCATTGCTCCAGAGCTTTTCCTTGTACTCGGGGTGGTTACGCAGCAATTCCAAGCGTTTCAGGTTGCCGATGACCAAGGGCATCGGTAAACTCTTGGCGAAAATCTGCGACCGGATGTTGTATCGTATATAATCGATGATCTGCTTGTCGCCAGCTACAAACGCACCGATGCTTGCCATTGATTTTGCGAATGTAGAGAAGTAGATATCGATGGCGTCCTGGCATCCTTGCTCTTCGCCGGCTCCAGCACCGGTTTTTCCGAGGGTGCCAAATCCGTGCGCATCGTCTACCAAAAGACGGAATTCGTATTTTGTTTTGAGGGCCGCGATCTCTTTCACCTTGCCTTGGTCGCCGGCCATGCCAAATACACCCTCGGTGATTACCAGAATACCACCGGTTTTTTGTTTTTCGATCAGGGCGGTGGCGCGCTGCAATTGTTTTTCACAATCGGCCACATCGTTGTGTTTGAAAACGTAGCGATGGCCGGGGTGAAGACGGAGTCCGTCGATGATGCACGCATGACTTTCAGCATCGTAAACGATCACGTCGTGACGGCTGCAAAGTACATCGATAACACTGACCATGCCTTGGTAACCGAAATTCAACAAGGCCGCGTCTTGCTTACCAACAAAAGCAGCCAGTTCGGCTTCGAGTTGTTCATGTTGGTTGCTGTTTCCGCTCATCATGCGGGCGCCCATCGGATAGGCCAATCCGTATTGCTTGGCACCATCGGCATCCGCCTGCCGAACTTCGGGGTGATTGGCTAGACCGAGGTAATTGTTCAGACTCCATACGATCATGTCCTTTCCGCGAAATTTCATCCGGCTACCGATTTCTCCTTCCAATTTGGGGAAGGCGAAATATCCATGCGCACGTTCGCGGTGTTGACCCAGCGGGCCTTGATTCTTGAGGAGGCGTTCAAAAAGATCTGCCATACGAGGTTTTTGGAGGTGAAATATGGGACAAAATTACATGAAAATCATGGTTTCCCGAAGGGCGGAAGGTCATTCCCGGCTATACACTGGATATCTTTGTTGAGCAACCTCACCATGAAACCAATCCTGGTCCTAGACAATTACGATTCCTTCACCTACAACCTGGTCCACTTGCTGGAATCGCTCACCGATGCTCCCACCGAAGTATGGCGCAACGATGCGGTCGATTTAGAAACGCTCAATCGCTACGGCCGTATTGTGCTCTCGCCAGGTCCGGGTATTCCCGAAGAGGCCGGCTATTTGCTTGAAGTGATCCGGTTGGCTCATCCGCATATCCCCATTCTAGGCATATGTCTGGGCATGCAGGCATTGGCTGTTGCATCAGGGGGGGAATTGTTTCAATTGACCGATGTGAAACATGGCATTGCAACCCCGATACAGGTTAATCCGGATCAAGACAGACTGGGTTTATATCAGCAACTGCCCAGAGAATTTGTAGTGGGCCGTTATCACAGTTGGATGGTGGGTGAAACATCCTTGCCAACTCAATGGATGATCACGGCGCGTGATGAGGAGGGCCGTATCATGTCGATGACACATCAAAAACTTCCTTGGCAAGGGGTTCAATTCCATCCGGAAAGTGTGATGACGCCATTGGGTAAATCGATCCTGGAAAATTGGCTGTTAAGTTGTTAAAGTATTCGAAGTCTCCGGGTGAAACGGTTAGTTTTGCAACTAAGCCTTTATGCCATGCGAATACTTTTATTTCTCCTGATTCTAGCCTCGTTTACAGCCCATGGACAAACCCAGGGTTGCCTAGTAGGAAGCCGCTGGGATGCACCGGACAGTACAACGGTTAAGTTGATCCGTAACGGCGATCAACAACCGGTTGGAGAAGCAAAGATCATCGGGGGAGAATTTCGCATCAATCTTCCACCCTCAGAGCCGACATTGTACTTCTTGGTCATTGGCAACCAAACCCGCCCGATCGAGTTGTTTCTAGAACCCAAGTGGGTTGTTGTTCAGCCGGTCAAAGGTGATTCAACCGAGTGCACGGTGAACGGGTCGCCGTCTCATTTGGAGTTCCGATCGTTCGTCAAACGATTTGTGCCCTTGGTGCAACAAAACAATCAGTTGGCCAATTCGGTCAACCAAGCTACTGACCCGTTGAAGCGTGACAGCTTACTCAAACAATACCAATTTGGTCAACAGGGCATTCAAGCGGCCATCGATTCAACCATAGATGCCATTCCGCATTCCCCCGTGGCGCCGTTCATCTTATCGGCAACTTACGGGTTCAATCAGGACATACAAATACTGGAAACCCGCTTCAATAAATTGGATACAGCCTTACAAAAATCTCAAACTGGCAAACAGATCGCTGCTATGATCGCCGATGCCAAACTCGGTTCCGTTGGTTCGGAGGCGATGGATTTTACGCAAGACGATGTAGACGGGAAGGCCGTATCACTTTCCTCTTTCCGGGGTAAGTATGTGTTGGTTGATTTCTGGGCTAGCTGGTGTGGGCCTTGTCGAAATGAGAACCCGAACGTAGTGGAGAACTACAATCGATTTAAGGATAAAAACTTTACCGTGTTGGGTGTATCGTTGGATCGCCAGGGGCAAAAAGACCGCTGGTTACAGGCCATTGCTGAGGATAAACTCACTTGGACGCAGGTGAGCGACCTGCAATTCTGGAACAATGCCGTGGCCAAACAGTACAAGATTCAAAGTATCCCGCAGAACCTCTTGGTTGATCCAAATGGCATCATCATTGCCAAAAATCTACGTGGAGAAGCATTGGGGCAAAAGCTATGCGAGATACTCGGATGCAATTAATGACCAATGCCCAACACGTCTTTCATCGTGTAGATTCCTTTTTTGTTTTGTAGGAATTCAGCTGCCAAAACAGCGCCTGTTGCGAATCCAATTCGGTTGTGTGCCGTGTGTTTGATCTGTAGGGTGTCTATCTCAGACCGATACTCTACTTGGTGTGTACCGGGTACTCCTTCTATTCGTTTGCTTTCAATCGATAAAATGCTTGGATCATTTGTGGCTTCATTCATCCAGGATATTTTGCTGGGATGTTCATTCAGGATCTGTTCAGCCAAGCTGATCGCGGTGCCGCTGGGCGCATCTTTTTTCTCCGTGTGATGGATCTCTTCGATGGAAACTGCATATTGCGGTTGCTTCGCCATCAGTTTGGCCAATTGTTGGTTTAGGGCAAAAAAGAGGTTCACGCCCACACTAAAATTGCTGGCATAGATCAGTGAACCCTGCGTGGCCTGGCAGGCCGATTCTATCTCTGACCCATGGGAGAGCCAACCGGTGGAGCCGCAAACAACGGGGATGCCAAGTTCAAAGCAATTCAACAGATGTTGCGGAGCCGATTCAGGGGCGGTGAACTCGATGGCTACATCCGCCGATTTGAGTTGGTCCGATTGCCATTCCGTCGGATTGTCTCGCTGCAAACGAATGACGACCCGATGACCGCGCTCAAGGGCGATTGCTTCAATGGCTTTTCCCATCTTCCCGTATCCGATCAAAGCAATTTTCATGCGAAGGTTATTTTCCGATTTTGATCACCAGACTGAGGCCATTGGTACCGGCCATTTCGCTTCGACCGGGTTTGACTTGAAGGGAAAGGTCTGGACCAACATCAAAACTCTTTAGGTGCGCATCGACGGTTGCATCCACGACATTCAGTCCCCAGAGGATCATAAAAAAAAGCACGGAATAATCGATGTCGCGCCGAAACTGATCGCGGTAGTAACGCAAGGATTCTTCATCCAGTGGCTTGAGTAATGAATTGATCTGCGTGTAGAGTGCCGAGTCGGTTTGATTGACCCGCATGTTGTACTTGACCCGATACGCAAACCGGGTGTCCTTATAATTAGTTAGGTTGTACGCAAATACGCCGGCACATCCACCCAAAGCGCCATAAACGATGGGTAGCTTCCAGTATTTTTTGTTGTAGATCTGTCCCAGTCCCGGCACGAGGGCAGATCGAATGGTAGCCGTTCGAGGGTTGTGCTTCAGGGTCATTGAATCGTAGCGATTCAGTTTTTTGGCAGGGCGTTGAGGCGTTGAATCAATCCATGGATTCGCGGCTGCCTGTGTCAGCAGGAGAAGCAGAAAAAATGAGGTAATGAATGTTCTCATATCAATCCAGAGGCACATTCAGTTGCCGGAGGATCTTATTCAATTCCTCGGTGGTGTAGAATTCCAAGGTCAGGGCGCCATCGCCTTGCGGACTTTGATGCAGATGAACCCGGGTACTGAAGTGCGAGGCCAATTTATCTTGAATTCGTTTCAACGGACCAGTGGTTTCTGATTTTTCGGCTTTTTTAACAGCCGTTGGTTGCTTGTATAGGTTTCTAACCAGTGACTCTGTTTGGCGTACGGATAGTTCTTTACCCAGGATCTCTCGGAATACGTAGAGCTGCTGATCGACCGTGCCTACATTGACCAGGGCCCGTGCGTGGCCCATGGTGATCTTGCCGTTGCGAACAGCCAGTTGAATATCGGGTGGTAGTTTGAGCAACCGGATGAAATTGGCGACCGTGCTTCGGTCTTTCCCCATGCGCTCAGCCACTTCTTCCTGGGAGTAATTCAGTTCATCCATCATGCGCTTATAGCTCAAGGCTACTTCAACAGCGTTGAGGTTCTCGCGTTGGAGGTTCTCCAGCAAGGCCAGTTCAAGCAATTGTTGATCGTTGGCTTGACGGATGTAGGCAGGGATCTCGGTCAGTCCTGCACGTTGAGCAGCCCGCCAGCGACGTTCACCGGCAATGAGTCGGTATTTGCCATTGGTGAGTTGGCTGACCGTTACCGGTTGGATGATGCCGTGCAATTTGATGGAGTGGGCCAATTCATTCAATGCGGCCTCATCGAAATCGTGACGCGGTTGTTTGGGGTTCGTTTGAATATCCTGAATCGGGAGTGCATTCGAATGGGTCATGTGTTCAACCACGGTCTGTTTGAGCTGTCCTTGCGGACTTTTCAAATCAGTGTCGATCGATTGGAGTAGGGAACGGATCCCTTTTCCGAGCAGATCTTTGTTGGGTTTGGGCGTAGCCATATCGATGCAATTTATTTATTCCAGGATGCGGTCCTGGTTCTTGATCTTGGTCAGGTCATTCTTTTGTAAGATCTCTTTGGCCAGGTTCAGGTAGTTGGCAGAGCCTTTGCTGTTCCCATCATACAGTATGACGGGTTTGCCGGCAGAAGGGGCTTCTGCCAAGCGGGCATTTCGGTGGATGATCGTGCTGAACACCAGTTCATCGAAGTGACGGCGTACTTCGCTGACCACTTGGTTGCATAGCCGAAGCCGACCGTCGTACATGGTCATCAAAATGCCTTCGATCACGAGTTCGGTATTGAGTCTGCTTTGAACGATCTTGATGGTGTTAAGCAGTTTGCCCAGCCCCTCCAAGGCGAAGAATTCCGCCTGAACGGGGATTACCACAGAATCGGCGGCCGTGAGGGCGTTGACGGTGATGAGTCCGAGGGAGGGAGAGCAATCGATGATGATGAAATCGTAGTCGCTGCGGATGCCATCCAGTAAATTTTTCATGACCATCTCCCGATTGGGATAGTTGATCATTTCGATTTCGGCTCCGACCAGATCGATGTGGGAGGGGATGAGGTCGAGGTAGGGAATCTCGGTTTTGAGGATCACGTCTTTGGGGCGAGCTTGGTTCACCATACAGTCGTACAGACTTTGGGTGATGTTGTGCAGGTCAAATCCGACGCCGGTGGTGCTATTGGCTTGTGGGTCTCCGTCGACCAATAGGGTGCGGAATTCCAGCACAGCCAAACTGGCTGCCAGATTGATGGCCGTCGTGGTTTTTCCAACGCCTCCTTTTTGATTCGCTACGCCGATGATTCTGGCCATGTTCGATGAGAAATATCGTAAAGGTGAAAGGGCTACAAATTACGGCAAAAATCCGTTCTGTCCACCGAAATAGAACCAATGGGGCCGGGAGTTGTTGATAGGGTACTAATTTCGCCCCCATGCGCATCACTTGGTTCGGAATACTGGCTTTTTCCACCTATCTGCTGATCGATCTCTATGTTTTTTGGGTCTTGCGGAGTCATTTGTTGGCCGGATCGGTCCGGCGGGCCGGCTGGATCCAGGGTGCCTATCTGGTATTGAGTCTGCTTTCCTTGTTCATTTTTTTCTCCATTCCGCGTTGGGCGCAAACTCCTTGGTGGAAGCCGGTCGGGATGACCCTTTTTGCCTTGGCGGTCTCTTGGTTCTTGGCTCGGGGGGTGGCGGCGTTGTTTTTTCTGGTCGACGATGTACGTCGACTGGTCCAATGGGGTGGTTCGCGCGTGTATCAACTGGCGGTTCCAACCGCTGTTTCATCGGGTACCGATATCTCCCGCTCCGTTTTCATGAGTTGGATGGGGGTGATTGCGGGTTCCGGTTTGATCGGTAGTCTGGTTTATGGATTTGGCAATAAATATCGATACGAATCTCGCAGGCAACGGATCCATTCCCCCAAATTGCCCGCGGCATTCGAGGGACTGCGCATCGTTCATCTTTCAGATATTCACGTAGGAAGTTTCGATGATCCCGCCGCGGTTCAACGAGGCGTCGATAAAGTGATGGCGCTTAATCCCGACCTCATTTTTTTTACCGGCGACTTGGTTAACAACGTGGCTTCTGAAATGGGCGATTATGAGACCATTTTCGCTCAATTGAAAGCTCCGCTGGGCGTGTTTTCAGTCTTGGGCAATCACGATTACGGCGATTATGTGGCTTGGGAATCGGCTGCCGCGAAGCAAGCGAATTTAGAAACATTGAAATCCATTCATGCTCGTATGGGCTGGCGGTTGTTGATCAATGAAAATATGCCCATTGTACGCGCGGGTGAGCAGTTCAGCTTGATTGGCGTGGAGAATTGGTCGTCTCGGGCCAACTTCAAACGCTATGGAGATCTGTCAAAGGCCTATGCGGGTGTTGTTTCAACCGATTTTCAGATTCTTTTAAGTCACGACCCCTCGCATTGGGAAACGGAAGTCACGGCTTCGTATCCACACATTGATTTGACCCTATCCGGACATACGCATGGGATGCAGTTCGGTGTGGAGATTCCTGGATTTCGGTGGAGTCCGGTGCAGTATGTGTATCGGCGGTGGGCCGGGCATTACCTAGCCGGCCATCAACACTTGTACATCAACCGTGGCTTTGGGTTCCTGGGTTATCCCGGCCGCGTCGGGATCTTACCAGAGATTACACTTATTGAATTATACCGATGAGTGCTGTTAATGAAAATTAACAGCGGGGGTTGAACAACAGCGAGTAGATTTGTTTCGTTCTGATTCTTAACTAAAAACAATGATTATGCGTATTCGTAACCTCCTGACCGCTGCGGGCATGTTGCTCGTATCCAGCGCGTTTGCACAATTTGATCTCGGTGTCAAAGCCGGGGTGAACATCACGAAAATTGATGGACAATCGTTCAATGATCAATTCAAATACGGGTATCACCTGGGCGGGTTTGCGGCGATCGGACTGGGCGAAAAATTCGGGTTGCAGCCGGAGGTATTGTATAATCAAAATACCATGCGGGTCGATAGTAGTTATACCAATGCCGTCAATGTTTTCCAGAATGGGTTGACCGATGTCAAGTTGAATTATATCTCCATTCCCATTTTATTGAATTATAAATTGATCGGGAAGTTCATCACCTTACAAGCCGGTCCGCAGTTTGGAATTCTGATCGATCAAAATCGCTCCTTGCTTCAAAATGGAGGCGATGCATTCAAAAAAGGAGATTTTTCCATGCTGGGTGGCGTACAGGTTAAACTCGGCCCCCTGCGTGTTAATGGTCGCTACGTCGTCGGATTGAATAACATCAGTGACATTTCTGACGGAAGCAAGTGGAAGAGTCAAGGATTTCAGGTTTCTGCCGGCTTAGCGCTTTTGTAGTTCAGTATTCAGGGTTCATAGTTCAATGTTGGGTTTCATATCAACCCCGAACGCTGAACTTTGAACACTGAACTAGTAAGCCTTTCTGTCAGTCCCCACCCCTTTGGTCCAAGAATTGGATATGATGGGTGGGGATTTTATATTTATCCCCCTTTGAACTTTTCAATAAACTGATTCACATGATCTTGCGCCCAGAAGAAGAGATGGATTTTTTACCGATAATCCCCCTGCATGAGGGCGATCAGGAGGATGGAGCCAACCTGGAATTACCGGCCGAACTGCCGTTATTGCCGCTTCGAAATACCGTTTTATTTCCGGGAGTGGTTTTGCCCATTACCGTCGGACGTGACAAAAGCATCAAGGCGGTGAACGATGCTTATAAGGCCGATAAGTTGATCGGCGTGGTGGCTCAAAAAGACAGCCAGGTCGAAGATCCTCAAATCGCGGATTTGACGGCCATTGGGACCGTTGCCCGCATCGTCAAGCAGATCAAAATGCCGGATGGAGGTACCACCATCATCATTCAAGGGAAGGCTCGTTTTCGGATCGATGAGATCACCGAGACCGACCCTTATTTCAAGGCACGGGTAGAAAAACTGGTAGAGCAAACAGCTCCGACCGATGATGACTTTCAAGCGTATGTGGCCAACATCAAGGAATTGGCGGCTGAGATCATTCAGCTATCCCCGAATATTCCGACCGAGGCCTCGATCATTCTGAAGAACATCGAGAATCCGGTCTTTCTGATCCATTTTGTATCCAGCAATTTGAGTGTGGAGCTTGCCGATAAACAGCAATTGCTGGAGATCGATGACATCCGCCAGCGTGCCGATCTGTTGATGCAGTTCTTGCAACGCGAATTGCAATTCGCCGAGCTGAAGAACAAGGTGACCACTAAAACTCGCACGGAGATCGACAAGCAACAGCGGGAGTATTTCTTGCAGCAGCAATTGAAGAGCATTCGCGATGAGCTGGGTGGTGACAGCAACCAGCAAGAGCTGAAGGAAATGCAAAAAAAGGCCGAGCAAAAAAACTGGCCCACTGCCGCTAAAGAGCTTTTCCAAAAAGGGATCGAGAAGTTGGAGCGGATGCATCCCAGCACACCCGACTATTCGGTGGTGTACAATCACCTCGACTTGATGTTGGATCTACCCTGGGGCGATTGCACCAATGATCAATACGACCTCAACGAAGCGCGGGCTACGTTGGATCGAGATCATTACGGCATGAAGAAAATCAAAGAACGAATCCTGGAATATTTGGCCGTGCTGAAATTGAAAGGGGATATGAAAAGTCCCATTCTGTGTTTTCTCGGCCCTCCCGGTATCGGTAAAACCTCACTCGGGAAAAGCATCGCGCAAGCATTGGGTCGTAAATATGTGCGGTTGAGTTTGGGCGGACTGCACGACGAAAGTGAGATCCGGGGTCATCGAAAAACCTACATCGGTGCCATGCCCGGCCGTGTGCTTCAATCGATCCGGAAAGTGAAGTCGTCCAATCCGGTCATGATACTCGATGAGATCGATAAAGTGGGACGCGATTTTCGAACAGATCCTTCCTCCGCTTTGCTGGAGGTATTGGACCCGGAGCAGAACCATAGTTTCTACGATAATTACTTGGAGAGTGAATATGATCTGAGTAAGGTGCTGTTCATCGCCACCGCCAACGACATTCAGCAAATACAACCGGCCCTACGCGATCGCTTGGAGATCATCGATCTGAGTGGTTATGCCATTGAGGAAAAAGTTCAGATCGCAAAGCGTCACCTGGTGCCCAAGCAAAAGGAACAACACGGATTGGCCAAATCAGCCATCCAGCTTTCGGATAAAGTGTTGGAGAAGTTGATACAGGATTATACCCGCGAAAGTGGAGTCCGTGAACTGGATCGACAATTGGCCTCGATCATGCGGAATCAGGCCAAAGAGATGGCACTGAGTGGAAAAGTGAAGCGATCGCTTTCGATCGAAGACGTGGAGCAGATTTTGGGGAAGCCTAAATACTCCAATGATCTTTATAAGACTGCCTTGATCCCCGGCGTAGCGGTGGGGTTGGCCTGGACCTATGTGGGCGGAGATATTCTATTCATGGAGACCAGTCTGAGTGATGGGAAGGGGGAGATGAAGCTGACCGGAAATCTGGGACAGGTGATGAAAGAAAGCGCCAGTACCGCCTATACCTATCTACAGGTCAATGCACGTAAGTGTGGTATCGATTCGACCCTGTTTGAGAAAAAGAACGTGCACATTCACGTGCCGGAAGGGGCAGTGCCCAAGGATGGTCCCAGTGCGGGCATCACGTTGCTGACCGCAATGGCCTCTGCATTCACTGGAAGAAAGGTTAAGCCTTATTTAGCCATGACCGGTGAGATCACCTTGCGTGGTCAGGTTTTGCCGGTGGGCGGTATTCAGGAAAAAGTGCTGGCGGCCAAACGTGCCGGTCTCCGGGAGATCATACTGTGTAGTCAAAATGAAAAAGACGTAGCCGAGATCGATCCGGAATACATCAAGGGATTGAAGTTTCACTACGTTAAGACCATGAGCCAGGTCTTGGAATTGGCCATTCCTTGATTCCCTCGGTAAACTGAACGGGTTGTTTTATTTTCGGAGGTGCGCCGTTTATTACTTACCGGACTTCTGTCGTTCACTCACCTATTCGTTTGTGCCCAAGTATTGGGCGGAGCGAGCTCGTTTAATTTTTTGCGTTTACCGGCCGGTGCCTTGACTGCGGCGAAGGGAGGGTTGGTATTATGTACCGATCAAAGCAGCATCGCTTTTGCTGCTCAAAATCCTTCCCTGTTGGAGTCGACCGAAGGTCTGTTGGTTCATAGCTCCATTTCTTTTTTGCCCGGTGGGGTAAAGGGATATTTTCTTTCAGGCATCCTTACACAAAAGAATGCTCCTTGGGCGACGGGTGCGTCGGTACAGTTTGTCGATTATGGCACGGTTCCGGCAACTGATGCAGCCGGAAATACGTTGGGGAATTTTCGAGCATCCGATTGGGTGATGCAGGTGAGTGCTTCTCATTCGTATTTGCAACATTGGCGGGGTGGAGCCTCGTTGAAATTCGCCCATTCGGGGTATGGGATTTATCAGGCTTCAGCTTTGCTGGCCGACGTTGGCATTCGTTATCGAGACACGGCAAGCGGATTGAATTGGGGCGCATCGATCCGAAATGCCGGATTTATGGTTAGAAAATATGCAGAATCGACCAATACCGATCTGCCCCTTGAGTTGTCTTTCGGTGTAATGAAGAAGCTAAAAGGTTCGCCCTTTTCTGTTGGACTGACCTTGCAACGAATGCAGCAGTGGCAATTGGATTCGGATGCGTTATATGACCCCCAATTTTCGCCGATCGGAACGGACAATCGACGTTCTACGTTCGTGGGTCAATTTTTCAACCATCTAATTTTTTCAACTCGTATCGAGATCCATCCCCGCATTCAATTGTATGGCGGGTATAATTTTCTTCGCCGCCGCGAACTCAGTTGGGCCGGAGGAAGTAACGGAATGACGGGTTTCTCGCTCGGATTACGCGCTGAGCTGGATCGTTTTCAATTGCATTACGGCCGCGCGTACTATCAGCCGGGTCAGTCCATGAATCAAATTTCGGTGGAACTTTCTATCAAGCCAGTTTCAAAAGGTTGGAAGCGATGAGATTGGATTTAGGTCTATTTTCTTTTTTACAGGTAACTCAGATTCGTTTTCGGCGTCAAGGTCAGCAGGGATTCATACATCAAGCGGATCGTTTGCTCGATGTCATCTTTATGCAGCATCTCCACCGTGGTGTGCATGTAACGCAAGGGGATGGAGATCAATACCGACGGACAACCATCGTTCGAATACGCGAATGAATCGGTGTCGGTGCCGGTACTGCGACTCAACGCGCGCCATTGGACCGGAATTTTTTTCTTCTCTGCTACTTCCTCTACCAATGCCAATAGTTTGTTGTGAACGGCAGGCGCATAAGAGAGGGAAGGGCCTTTGCCCGTTGCCACATCTCCTTCAATGTTCTTGCTGATCATCGGGGTGGTGGTATCGTGGGTTACATCGGTTACGATGGCGACGTGCGGCTTGATACGACGCGCAATCATTTCCGCTCCCCGCAAACCGATTTCTTCCTGGACGGCATTCACTACGTATAATCCAAAAGGCAGTTTCTTCTTGTTCTCTTTCAGCAAACGAGCTACTTCCGCGATCATGAATCCGCCGATTCGGTTATCGAAAGCGCGACCAATCAAATTGCCATTGGCCAATTCATCAAAACCATCCTGATAGGTGACCACCGCCCCTACGTGAATGCCCAAGGCCTGTACTTCTTTTTTGCTCCGGGCTCCGCAATCGAGCCAGAGGTTGTCTACACGAGGACTTTGTTCCTTTTGATCGGCATTCCCGATTCGGGTATGGATAGCAGGCCAACCGAATACAGCTTTAACAGGCCCTTTTTTCCCATGAATGAAAACGCGCGAAGCCGGTGCCGTTTGGTGATCCACGCCGCCATTGCGCTTTAGGTAGATCAGTCCGTCGGCCGTGATGTAATTCACGAACCAACTGATCTCGTCAGCATGTGCTTCAATGACCACCCGAAAAGGATGGTCGGGATTGATTACGCCCACGGCTGTGCCATACGGATCCACATAGTGAGTATCCACATAAGGTTTTAGGTAATCGAGCCATAGTTTTTGTCCCCAGGTCTCAAATCCGACAGGCGATGCGTTGTTGATGTAGTTCCGAAAGAACTGCATCGATGCGTCGGGCAAAAATGATTTTTCTTTCTTGGTGGAGGATTTTTTGCGCGTAGCCATGTTGGATCTTGATTAGGGTTTCTTTATACGGATGGTACTAGACTCTGCATAGTTGCTTCGGTTCTTGAGCTTGTCGATCAAGAGCAGGCCGAAGGCAGCGGTTGTGTCGCGTTGGCTGACTCCGGGAAGTTTGGACAGGTCGGGATAATTGTTTGTGTTGTATTCAAATTGAAGGCTGATCTCCGCGCGTTGCACGCCGGTGGGCATACCCAATTGATTGAAACCATAGCGAAATGTGTCTTTGCGGACGGCCGTAGTTCCGTTGTACCATTTGTACACGATCAGGGCAGAATCCACATCGCCTTCCAAATCGGTGTATTTGCCCTGTAATTCAATCACGTTGCCGCTGCTGACAATAGACGGCGTGATCGATTCGATACTAACCTGCGGGGTTGTGGTGTATTTATCCTTTTTGCAGCCAGCGAGTATTGCTGCCGAAACCCCCATTATAATGACCCATGTACGCATGCCCTTAACTTTACTCCAAATTTACCGCATTTCAAGCGATCTTATGCAGTTGACTTGGGAGGAGATACGGACTCGGTCGGAACTCGAATTTACCTCGACTGTTCGGGACGTTTTTGCGCTGCAATACGCTCAAAATGCTCTATTTCGCTCATTTGCCGATCGGTTGGGGCGAACCCCCGATCGCTTTATTGGCATAACCGATCTTCCCTTCCTACCCATTTCCTTTTTTAAGCAGGACACCGTTAAAACCGGCGACTTTACCCCGGAACGGATCTTTGAAAGCAGTGGTACTACCGGCATCACGACCAGCCGGCATGCGGTTCGCGACCTGTCGATTTACGATGACCAACTGCTTCACAATTTTGAGCGTGTCTATGGCCTTGTTGGTGATTGGTGCATTCTAGCATTGCTTCCTTCATATTTAGAAAGAGGGAACTCCTCGCTGGTTTACATGGTGGAACAGTTGATACAAAGGGGTGGCCATCCGGACAGTGGGTTTTACCTGAATGATTGGGATCAGTTGATTGCGCAGCTAGAAAAAGGGGAGCGGGAATGCCGAAAGACCCTTTTGATCGGTGTAGGATTTGGCTTGTTGGATCTGGCTGAAAAATATCATGGTGAGTTCAAGCATACGACGATTTTGGAAACCGGTGGTATGAAAGGACGCAGACGCGAATGGATCCGGGAAGAATTACACAATCACCTAGCTCAGTGCTTTGGCGTCGGTAAA
>Ga0102917_1000163_pt1 | contig 21179 bp, 15 predicted proteins | sample Colrivmet1562A02_FD_78201 | JGI IMG/M metagenome (GOLD analysis project Ga0102917, IMG submission 78201) | Estuarine microbial communities from the Columbia River estuary - metaG 1562A-02 | ecosystem: Environmental > Aquatic > Marine > Intertidal zone > Estuary | place: USA: Columbia River...
CGATCAGGCCGATGAACCAACCCTGAGTGGTGAGCTCGGTCACCCGACCTACACGCCTCCGGTTCCGGTTCACTACATCGGACCACTCACCCGATTCACCCCAACGAATCAAGCAACGATCTCAAATAAGATCACGATCGTACTATCGGGTCCGGAACCGCAACGAACACTGCTCGAAGAAAAATGCATGCGTGAACTGAACGAGTGGAAAGGTGACGTGACATTGATACGCGGATTGCCCGTTGGCGGAAAGCGGATCGACACGCCGGCGCATTGGCAAGTATTCGATCATTTACCGGTTGCTGCCCTTCAGCAAGAGATCGAAGAAGCCGAATGGGTGATCGCACGTTGCGGATACAGTACGTTGATGGATCTGCATGTGCTGAGTAAAAAAGCGATTCTCATTCCCACGCCCGGTCAACCCGAACAAGAATACCTGGCGAGCTGGTTATCCGATAAAAACCAATGGCATTGCCTAGATCAACAAGACGATCTATTAGCAACCATGAATCGTTCCCCTTTGCAGAAGATCAATGGTAACTTTACCAAACGATGACGATTCAAACCCGGGCTCATATCGGCGTGCTGTTCACCAATTTTTTCTTTGCACTGAACCTGAGTCTGGTGCAGTACATCGCACCCGAACCGCTTGGACCATATGGCGTGAATCTGTTCCGCGTAGGAGGCAGCTTGCTGTTGTTTTGGATGATGGCGATCGTCACGAAATCCAAGGAAGATAAACCCATTCGAAAACAAGATTGGGTTCGTCTGGCGCTGTGCGGATTCACCGGGATCTTTCTGAATCAAACGCTGTTCATCAAGGGGCTAACGATGACCTCCACCATTCACGCCGCACTCTTGATGCTGAGCACACCACTGGTCATTACCGGACTGGCCGTCTTTTTCTTGAAAGAAAAATTACGGTTGATCCAAGCGGTCGGATTGATGCTGGGTCTAGCCGGTGCCGCCGTACTGATCACCGACCGAACCAATATGGGCGCCGACTCCCTGCTGGGCGACGGATTTATTCTCATCAACGCCATCTCCTACGCCATCTATTTCATCGTCGTCAAACCCCTGATGCAATACTATCCGCCCTCGCAGGTGGTTCGCTGGGTATTCACCTTCGGGGCAATCGGGATCCTGCCCATGGGATTCCCCCAGGCACTGGACCTACATGCTTCCGGCATGCACCTGCAACAGATCATGGCTTTGATAACCATCGTGATCTTCGGCACCTACTTCGCGTATTCGTTGAACATTCGCGGCATACAAGTACTCGGTGCCGGCGTAACCGGATCGTATATTTATTTTCAACCCATCTTCGCCACCATCATCGCGATCCTCTTTCTCAACGATCATCCTACGCCCGGCAAATGGCTGGCAGCAGCGTTGATTTTTTTGGGGGTTTTTTTGAATAGCCGGAAGAAGGTTGAGAAAATGGGAGATTAGAACCTACCGGCACGCAGGTTGAGGTTTATCGTTTAGAATTGGAAGTGGGGGGAAGTTCAAACGGCAGGCTGAACGATAAAATCCATTCTTATGCCATTTACCTCCATGGTATGAGGACCGGGCTTCAACTCGCCAAGATACAAACATGTTTTTTTTACCCTGCCAAAGAAACAACCCTTGGAAAGCATACGACCGGCAGAATCAAACAGAGCGTATTCGGAACGCTCTGCAACCTCAGATAGATAAATATCGATCGTGCCGTAGTTGATATCGTAAATCACGGAATTCATCTCAAATCATTCACTAATTGAGTAATGACTAGGTCGATAATTGTCAACATCCAACAATTATACCCACTTAATTGAGAAGGTCTTGTAGAACTAATTCGATGGGCATGAAGAGTGTGTTAACTTTAAAGATTACATTGGCATAACAAGTATAAAATCTCCTTCTTGAAAACAATTCTGTTACTCCGTCACGCCAAGACTGAATCGCCGTATTCACTCAAACGGGATTTTGATCGGAAGCTGACCGCACAAGGGGAGCTGGATGCCCAGCGAATGGGCGAATGGTTGAAGTCAGAAGGATTTTCAATCGATCAGGTTTTATCGAGCCCCGCCAAGCGAACCCAACAAACGACGGAGTTAGTGATCGAACAACTCGGACTGAATTCATCGATAATCGAATACCGATACGAGTTGTATCATGCAATACCTGAAGTATTTTTTAAAACGATTCCCTCCGTTCCAAACGAGATCAATACCCTACTGATCGTTTCACACAACGACGGCATCACCCATTTCGCCAATCAACTCACCAACGCACGCATCGATTACATGCAACCCGGATCGGTGTTCATTGTCAAATGCGATCTTGATAATTGGAGCGAGTTTGAAACTGCAGCTAAGGAGTTTGTGGGGTACAAGCAACCCGGAGGAGGTTGAGCGTTGAGGGTTAAGGGTTGAGATTTATTGTTTTCTCTTCAACGTTAAACTAAAAACCAAGAACTTCAACCCCCATCTTCTCAACTAAACTACCACTAACTCATAAAAATCCTCCTCCTGTAAATACTGCTGCGCCAATTCACGCAACTGCTCGGGCGTGACGGACTTGATGGTCCGGATTGTATTGTAAAAATATTCATCGGTACAACCGTTCAAGATCAGGTTCTTCCACCGACCGATGATCTGAAAGGGCCCATCTAGGTCGCCCAACAACGAACCCATCAGATAATTCTTCACCAGCGACAACTCCTCGTCATCGATCAACTCTTCCCGAAGAATCCGCATCTCTTTATACACCTCCTGAATGGTTGCTTCGCAAACATCCTTGCCCGCTTCCGTACTTACCATCCACCCCGAAGACTGCATCAAATTCATCAAGTAACTGTGAATGCCGTAGGTATACCCTTTGTCCTCGCGGATATTACTCATCAGGCGCGATCCGAAGAATCCGCCAAACACCGTGTTCAAGATCATGGATGGCTGAAAGTCGGGATGGGTCCGACTCGGAAAAGCACGTGCCAGCCGGATCGCTCCCTGCACGCCATTCGGGTCATTTTCAATCCGATATTTTTTCTGCGCTGCGGGTTGGAACGCATGGACAGGTCGATCCACTTTCCCATTTGGCAAATCGCCGAAATATTGATCCAATGCCTCCCTAAAATTCGCCGGCAACTTCCCGGCAACAAACAACATGAATTCGCCATTTCGATAATACCGATCGTAAAAACTAAGCAATTGTTCACGACTCAAACAATCAAAATCGGGCGCCTTTGTATACTTCCCATAAGGATGGTCTTCCCCGAACAAGTACGCATCGATCAATCGCCCGGCCACAAAATCACATTTCTTCAAGCTGACCGACAAGCGCTGCTTCATGTTCTGCACATACGTCGACAACTCATCAGCCGGCATCACCGAATCCACGATCAACTCCCGTACCAACGGCAGCAACACATCCAAATGCTTCGACAAACCATGCAACGAAATCGTAGCGGTTTCATTGAAACAACTTCGTTGTAAAAAGGCGCCGTGGTATTCAAAGAAATCATTGATCTGAAAGGCCGTCTTATTGGATGTCCCGTTGCGCAACAAAAAATTGGCTGTAGCTGCTTCCAGATTGGCTGTTTCGTAACTGTTGCCTGACCAGAATACCCACTCGATCGACATGACTTCCTCTGCCCCTCCATTGAAGGCATAGACCGGAACTCCATTGCGTAAGGTGAACGATTCCACCTTAGGCAATAGTAAATCGAAATCAACGGCATCCACGATCGACGGAGCCTGTTTGCGGTCTATACTCATACAGCCTCCGGTTTAGAACGATAGTACATCACATTGAGATTCTCCATGCGAAAGATCTGCTCGGCCTGCACCAACACATCCTTGATGGTAACGGCAGCATACCGAGCAAATTCCGTATTCATCATATCGGCATCGCCCAATAACTCATAATGAGCCAAACTCGTTGCCCGATTCATTACACTCATATCCTCAAACGCGATCATACTCTCTGTCTTGTTTTTCGCTTTTTGCAACTCATCCTCCGTTACCCCATTGGTCAGTAGTTGATCGATCTCTTTTTGCACGGCCGACTCGGCCGCCTCCAAGGTCACTCCCGTTACCAATTTGCCTTCGATGGTCAACAACCCACGGTCCGTCGATCCGAAATGATAACATTCCACATTGCTGAACAACTTCTGTTCCTTCACCAACGACTGATGCAATCGGGAAGAAGCACCGCTACCCAGAATGTCGGTCAACATATCCACTGCTTGATAGCCGGGTTCCATCCGAGCCGGCATGTGCCAACACATATACAAGGCATCCAAGGGTACATCCGCTTCCACCACCAAACGACGCGTCTCGGTTTGGGCAGGCTCCTGCGGCAATCGTCGATCGTATTTATCACCGGCCGGAATCTCACCGAACCACTTCTCCGCCATCATTCGTACGTCTTCCGTTTTCACCGGACCAGCCACGACCAGTACAGCGTTCGCCGGACAATAATGCTTTTTAAAAAAGGCCTTCACATCATTCAGCGTCGCTTCCTCGATGTGTTTCAAGTCCTTACCAATGGTCATCCATCGATACGGATGGCTCTTGAATGCCAACGTCCGCATCTTGTGCCACACATCGCCGTATGGTTTGTTGATGTAATGTTCTTTGAATTCCTCACAAACCACTTTACGTTGCACATCCAAGCTCTTCTCGCTGAATGCCAAGGAGAGCATCCGATCGCTTTCCAGCCAAAAGGCCGTTTCCAAATTCACGGCGGGTAGCTGGATGTAATAGTTGGTCAGATCATTGGTGGTGTACGCATTGTTCTCGCCACCCGCCCGTTGCAAAGGCTCATCGTACTCCGGTATGTTGACGGAACCACCGAACATCAAATGCTCAAACAGATGAGCGAAGCCGGTCCGCTCCGGATCTTCATCCCGAGCACCCACATCATACATTACATTGAGAACCGCATTGGGCGTGGTGTGATCGGGGTGGACGATCACGCGAAGTCCGTTGGCTAATTGAAATCGATCAAATTGAATCATGATAAATAGAGGAGGCAAAACTACCGAATGCGGAGCACCCGGAACTCGAGTTCACCGATCTTTTCATCGCGGCGATAAATGATCCGAACCTTTTCTCCAGCTTTTTGGAGCTCGATCTTGTATTCATTGAGGATGCCCGAGAAATTTTTGTTGACGGCGATCACCTCATCCCCCAGCCTCAATCCGGCTACTTCGGCCGGCGAACCCGGGGCCAAATAACCCAACCGGATCTTATTCTCGATCAGGTAGAGCTCCAGACCCGAATACGAATAATCGAACGGATCGGCCAAGAAACGGTTGGGGGTCAGGTGGATCTCCTTTTTCGGATAATTCAGGATCACATTGAACCGGCGAAGCAGATCATTGCCAATCAACCCAGCCCAAGCCGGATAATTGGTGACATTGTACGTATCCTCAAAAATGCTGATGGGCACATTTCGAAATCGATACGGACCGATCCGGGCCGAACGAAGCGTAGTCAATTCCATATCGATCCGACCCCCGATTCCCTCCCCCGACTTGATCCAACGCTTTTTTTGTAAGTCGAGTACCCCCGACTCCTGGGCATACCTTTTTGAGAAAAGCAGATTGAGCCCAGCCCCCAGATCGACCAAAAACTGAGGTTGCGCTACCCGAACATCTTGTATTTGCACCCCCTGACTGGGCAAGCGATCCAATTCGGGATGCATCAAATACCCCCGGCGTGGATACGTATAGGCACCCGGCGCATACCAGTCTATTTGTGCATTTTCGTAATCAATACCGATGACAAACCGACTCAACAAAGAGTATCCAATTATGCCATCGATACGAACCCCATATACGGCCGTCAATACCGAATAATCATTCACATGAAAATCAAGGCTGTCAACCTGCATGGCGCCGATCTGCAAGGAGCGCCGATAAACAAAAGGTACTTCCCGAATGCCGGCAATGCCTCGAATGGCTTGTCCACTATACACTGGTTTCAATCCCAAATAGGCCGCTGTGGAGGAATCCAACGAGATCCCGCTGCTTCCCGTATCAAAAATGAATTGAAGCGTATCGGAAAAGGGCTTGAGCTGTGCCGTCACAATCACCACGCCACCAGTTACCTGCAAAAAAGGAGTTTTGGTCAGCCACTTAGCCGGTAATTCCTGCGCCGACGAAGCGAACACGGTGAAAAGAGAGATGAAAAACAAGGCAAGCCGTTGCATGCAATAAATGTACAATCAGACAGAGACAAAGTTGAATGAGTTTAGTTAGTTGAGGAGGTTTAGAATTATCACCTGTAAAAGCTAAACGAACTCAATCATCTCAATTTCCTCAACTAACTTTGCACCATGAATCTTCAAGATCTGTACAGCAAAGCGGCTCGATTCGATTTTCTCACGCAAGAAGAGGGCCTACACCTATACCACCACGCACCCCTCGCCGACCTGATCCACATCGCCGATGAGTTGCGCAAACAGCAAGTACCACACGGCAAAGTAACCTGGCAGATCGATCGCAATGTCAACACCACCAACGTCTGCATCGCCAATTGCAAATTCTGTAATTTCTACCGCATCCCCGGCCACCCAGAATCTTACATCACCGATATGGACACCTACCGGCAGAAAATCCGGGAAACGATCCAATACGGCGGTGATCAATTGTTGTTGCAAGGCGGACATCATCCGGAACTGGGATTGAAATATTACGTCGATACGTTTCGCCAGATCAAAGAAGAATTCCCGGACATCAAATTGCATGCGTTGGGCCCACCCGAAGTGGCCCACATCACCAAATTGGAAAAAAGCACGCACCGCGAAGTTTTGAAAGCATTGAAAGAAGCCGGTTTGGACTCACTACCCGGTGCCGGCGCCGAGATCCTGGTCGATCGCGTTCGCCGACTAGTCAGCAATGGAAAATGCAATGCCCAGGAGTGGTTAGATGTAATGCACGAAGCACACAATCAAGACATCACTACCTCGGCCACGATGATGTTCGGCCACGTCGAAACGATCGAAGAGCGGTTTGAACACCTGATCAAACTCCGCGACGTACAAGCGAAAAAACCAACTACCGCCAAAGGGTTCCTTGCGTTTATTCCGTGGACCTTCCAAGATGTCGACACCCTGTTGGCCAAAATACGTGGCGTTCAAAACCTGACCACAACGGAAGAATACATTCGAATGATCGCGATCAGCCGCATCATGCTGCCCAACATCATCAATATTCAAGCATCGTGGTTGACTGTAGGCCGACAAACCGCAGCGATCTGTTTGCATGCTGGTGCCAACGACTACGGATCCATCATGATCGAAGAAAATGTAGTCAGTGCAGCCGGTGCCCCGCATCGCTTCACATACAAGACCATTCAAGAGGCCATTCGCGACGCTGGATTTGAACCGCAATTGCGCAATCAACAATATGAATGGCGCGCAATCCCTACTGAGATCGAAGAACAGGTCGTTAATTACTGATCACAGATCGATCAACGTACGCTTTCCGCCTTACCGGTTAATTTGCTGATGAGCGGTGTTTGCAAGGCATCCAACGATTGACCTTGGGGATGGAGAAAAGAATGCTTGAGCTGACGACCCCAATGCAAATGTTCACTGACCGCTTCGATCCGTTGCTGATAATAATGGGTGAACGCCGAATCCAAGTCGGGATGGCTTTCTAAACAATCCGCGAGCGCCTGCGCATCGTAAATGGCATTGGTGGTACCGGCACTCGTGAAGGGAAGTGCCAAATGAGCCGCGTCACCAATCAAGACGCGATTGGACTCATGGAATCGGGGCAGTGGATTGAAATCACGCGTCTTCCACAGATAAGCCGTCTCGAAATCCGTTTTTTCGATCACTGCTTTCACCGAATCCGGAAAAGCCTGCAGCAATCCAAAGCTAGCCTGCTTTATGTCGTCCTTCGTTTCAAATGGCGTTGGCCACAACCGGACATCATACTGAATGTACCAGATCAACTCGTCGCTCGAATAGGGAATGAAGCCGAATGACAACCCCCTTTCGCCATCTTGATATTTATGGAAAACTGAAGGCGCTTCCGAGATCAGCGCCGGATCACGTACCAAGCCAAGAATCTCATTTACCTCTACGTCGGAAAAAGAAGTTTCGCCGAAAATGGTTTCGCGAACTTTGGAAAGTCGCCCATCGGCACCCACGAAAATATCACCCAGCTCCACCCGGCCGTCTTCAAAAACAGCCGAAACGGCCTTTCCTTCTTCATAATTGAAATGCGAGAGCGGAGATCCAAAATGGATATTGTCTTCGCCGAACAGCGGCACCAGAAATCGAATCAGATCCGAACGTTTGACACATTGCCAGGGGTCCATATCCAATTGACGGATCACTTCCCCATTCGGTCGCATCATGATGAATCGATCAATCATCTGGCCCGGCAACAAATTGGTATCGCCCAGCGACCGAAGCATTTCCAGTCCTTCCCCATGTACCATGAATGCATTCCCATGCAAGGGAATCCCCTCGGCGCGCTCGTGTATCGTAACCTGATGTCCGCGACGACGCATGCGGATACCAAAAACCAAACCGGCTATCCCAGCCCCTATGATCACGATGCGCATAATCCGGCAATATTTTTTTCGATGCGATCAAAAGCGGTAGTCAGGATCTCTTCCGTAGTCGCAAAACTGATCCGGATCGTGCCGGCCGCAGCCGGACCAAACCAACGTTCCAAACCGGGAACCACAGCCACCTTGGCCTCCTTCAACAAGCGCGCTTGCAGATCGGCCGATGACAATCCCGTACCCCGAACATCCACCAAGGCCACATAACAACCTTGTGGCGATAGACAATGAAAGCCAGGAATCGCATTCATTCGGCTAACGGTTAGATCGCGCATCCGTTGCAAATGCTGAATAAATCCCGCCAACCAATCCTGCGCCTCATTCAGCGCAGCTGTTCCAGCCACTTGCGCCAAAATATTCACCCCATGAATGGTCGTACTATGTAATGAGTTTTCAAACAAGCGCTCAAATAGGACCGGATCGGTCGCCATCACCGCACCCAAGCGCATACCCGCTAATCCATACGATTTGCTGAAACCCGTCACTGTGATCGTACGGTCAGCCACCGTTTTATCCAACGATGCAATAGAGGTAAATGCATGCGGTTGAAATACAATATCGCTCCAGATCTCATCGGAGAGAATGTATAAGTTATGCTTCTCGGCAAAGGCCGCCAATTGCAAAAGCTCTTCGCGGGTGAATACTTTGCCGGTCGGGTTGAGCGGATTGCAGAGACAGATCAACTTGGTTCGAGGAGTCAACAACGACTCCATCGAATCAAAATCCACGCGATCGGTTCCGGCGGGTATCGGAAACCGAACCGCTACACCACCCACGGCTTCTACCGAATAGGCAAACAGGAAATCAACCGGATCGAAAACAATGGCCTCGTCCCCTTTATTCAACAATGTTTTACAAGTGAGGTAGATACCAAAGGCAGCACTGTCGACCGGCAATACACCTTCCACCCCCACCGAATAGGATCGACGAGTTTGCATGTAGGCAGCCATGGCCTCCCGAAAAGGGAGATAACCTTTGGCAGCCGAATAAGAATAATAGTTCGAGGAGGTATATCGAGCAATGGCCTCCGTGATCACTTCTGCCGCCGGAAAATCCGGATCAGCCGCAGTTAACGGGATGACGCCCGCCGGCAATTCGGCCCAGCGAAGGTTGTGCGCACGTTGCGCCAAGACCTTCAAGTCAATATTCGTAGGATTAAACAGGCAAGCGTTTTCTGACATCGGAATGACTCAGAGTCATTTAATGGACACAAAGAAAACCATTTTTTTTCAAGTAATCTCCATGGAAAAGCGATCACACTTAAAAGGAGCGCAATACACGCCCTGGCTCATTGTCTTTCCGGTCGCGATCGTATACAATAACCCCTACCATCCAATCCATGGGCATCTGGAAATTCAATTGCAATTCAACCTTGACGGGTTCGGTATAACTGTTGGACGGTTCCAATTCAAATACCAACGCCACGAATTTTTGATCCAAATCGGGCAGGTCGTATTTACTTCTCAACTTATAGGTGCGGGGGCCCATCTTAACCGACAACCCCTGCAATTGCTGATAAGCCGCACGAAACTTCTTGCGCGCAACTTCATGCTCGTCTGTGGTCAATAACAACGCTTGCCAACTCAGCACAGCCCGACCGGAAGCTGAATGTTGAACGAACTGAATGTTTTCGGCATCTCCGATGGAAACCTTGGAGCGAAAACTACTGTCGCCGGGTTCCCCCATCAGGTTTTTATACCCATTGGGATAGTCTTCCAATACTTGTTTGACCGCAGCGGCCAACTCATTCTTCATCCCCGGTATCCGCAATTGGGATTGCCCCATAAGAGGAAGAAAAATGATGCAAAGAAAAAATAGCGATTTGTAATACATCAGGTTTGGCTAAGATAGTAAATAACGCACCGCGGAACCGGACGTCCCCGACACTGAACGCTGAACTTTGAACCCTGAACTAACTAGTACATCCGCACATCCCGCACATTCCGTTCCATGAATTTTGGCATACCCCCAGGGGCTTGTTGCGGACCTGACTTGCCACCCACCCGGTTCAAATTGAACAGGAAGCTGACCATGAAGTAGCGACGCAAAACCATGCTCCGCACATCCTCGAAGTAGTTGTCGCCGGTATTACGCGTGATGCTCTGATTCTGATTCAACAAATCGTTAACCGTGAATTTGAGTTCCGCATTCTTCTTTTTGAGGAATTGCTTGGCAAAGCTGGCATTCCACAAAGGAATCGACTGGTTGAAGCCGGCGGCGCGACCACTGTTGATGTAATAATCGATGTCGGTCGACAGAATAAAATTCTTTTTAAAGGTATAGGCCACATCGAATGAATAGGTCTGCGACAGATAGGATTCATTCAAAGCGGTGTTGACCGAATACTTGATGTTGTAATAGGACATAGAACCTTTGAAGGCCAAATCCCATTTCTCCTTCAAGTTGAAATTCACCCCGGCCGATTGAGTCAATGTCAAGGTTTTACCTACGTTCAGCTGCTTGTACAATTCACTTACATCCTTGTTGTACAGAATGAAGCTGGTGAAATTCAAACTGGATCCTTTCAGTTTTGGATTCTTAAATGGCAGCCCAATCGTAATAAAAGCCGATCCCGTCAAAGCACCGTCCAGGTTAATGGGTTTGGTCAGCTGTACGCCTTTTCGAATGGTATCAATGCTGTTCACGATCTTATTCTGCGTGGCATTCACATTGAGGTTGGCGGCGATGTATTTGAACGTGACCATGTTGAACGTATTGAAGTTCAGGTTCACGTTGTGGCTGAACTCCTGGGCCAGTTCCGGATTACCAGTCCTGACGAAGAGCGGATTCGAAACGTCCAATACATCTTGCAATTGAGTAACACTGGGCTGATTGGTACGGCCACGGTAATTGAACCGAATGCCTTTGGTTCGACTGGGCGTCCAGTTGAAGCTGGCTTGCGGGAAGAAGTTCGTGTAACTCTGCGTGGTCATCGAATCCTTCGCCAAAATGGCTTGATAACTGTCGCTGGTCAACGTTGCCTGTTGTACACCCACGCCCAATTGATAATTGTATTTTTTCTCCTGTACCCGGTAATTGGCACCGAAACGGTTGGCCTCAAAAATATTTTCAAATCGATTCGTCAGCAACAGATTCGGCGTATCATATTCATCCGTCAACGAATTGTAATTAAAGGTGCGCTTGTCCGATGTATTCTTATTCGATGTATACGCATAATTGATCTCCAACACCTTGTTCGAAGCCAACGGCTCGGTATAGCTAGCGCTGATCACATTGTTACGCGTAAATGTCTTCTGTGTATTTTGTTGATTCTGATTGATCGCCCCCTGCGCTGTTCCATCGGGTTTGAAGAAATAAATGGGCGATTTGTTGGATCCGTTGCTCTCGCTTTCGCCATAGGTATTGTTCCAACCCAACGTAAAGGTTCGTCCGATCTTATTGAAACGACGGCGATACAAAAAGTTATTTCCGGAATTCAGTCCGTCACGCACATTGGAGTTGATCGTATTGCTGGTCAAAGCCAGATAATTGTAGTTCGGTGAAACCGACCGGGTATAGGAACTATCCTCGTTGTTGTTATCGGAATGCTGGAAGGTCAAGCTCGGCGTATACAAGATCGAGTTCATCGAATCAATCATGTACTCCACCCGCATATTTACCCGATGGTTCTGATTGGTATTGTTGGAATAGCTGTTCCGATTCAGATACGCGATCGAATCGCCGGGGAAAAAGGTTTGTCGGTAGGTCTCTTGCCGCTGTTCGTTGTTGGTATTCGAGAAGAAATAGCTGCCACTGGCTTTGAGCTTGGTCTTGTACTCCGTATTGAAATTGAGACCCGCTGACAAAGAGGTAGTAATGCCGGTTGGGCCGGCACTCGAACCAAATCCACCAAATCCGCCGCCGCCGCCTCGCGTGGAGGTAACGGTCATCATGCCACCACCCATACCACCGCCACCACCACCAAATCCACCTCCTCCACCGCCGCCGCCCATGGCACTGAATCCACCCATGGAACTGATGATGTCTGAAAAAGAGAACCCTTGTTTATTGATGTTGTTGGCGTTAAAAAGCAACGATATCCGATTATTCCCATTGAACACGTTGGCGCTCATATTTCCTTCATAACGACCTTGATCACCATGGGAAGCCAATGCACGTCCAAATACGCCTTTGTTCTTATCCTTCTTGAGTTTGATGTTGATCGCCTTAGATCGGCTTCCGTCATCGACTCGCGTAAAACGAGCTTGCTCACTCATGTCGTCAAATACCTGCACACTCTCTACCATATCGGCCGTCAGGTTCTTGGTCGCCAACTTCGGATCATTTCCGAAGAACTCCTTTCCATCCACATAGATCTTCTGCACCGATTCGCCTTGCGCAGTCACCGCTCCATCTTTGTCAACTTGCACGCCGGGGATTTTCTTCAACAGATCTTCCACGGTTGCATTGGGGCGAGTTTTGAACGCATCGGCTTTAAACTGCACCGTATCTCCTTTGATCTGTACCGGCGCATCGGTGTTGATCACCACGCCCGTTAAGGTCTTCACTTTCGGAGCGATCTTCAGATCCGACAGATCGATCGAACGATTTTCTGCTGTTACCGCCAATAACTGTTGGAATGATTCCAGACTTTGATGCGCGATCACCAGCTTGTATGCACCGGATGCGATTCCCTTGAATTCAAATTGTCCGTTTTTATTGGATACCGTAAAAGTGACCAATGAAGAGTCGGCCGCCTGCAATAGGCTCACCGTAGCCCCGGCCACCGGCTGAACAGCGGCAGAATCGACAATCCGACCCCGGATGGTACCATCCGCTTTCTGGGCTTGAAGACTAAAAGAGACAAGAATTAGGGCAAAAAAGCTATATAAAGTTCTCATAATCAGAATTGAGTGCGCAAGTTAGACGCATTACAAGGAATTATCTTGCTTGTAATCAAGATTTTAACAATTGGAACGCTAAACGGTTGAATGATGGGGGTTGAGCGTTGAGGTTTAATGTTTTAAACCCCAAAACCTCAACTCTCAACTAAAAAGGTATTCCACGTCTTCGCGGCTCAGCGACTTGACAAAACCGGTCTCATCGGAGACGATGTCACGGGCCAGGGCTCGTTTTTTCTCCTGCAACTGCAGGATCTTGTCCTCGATCGTATCCTTACAGATCATCCGATAGGCAAAAATGTTCTTGGTCTGCCCGATTCGGTGCGTTCGGTCAATGGCCTGCTGCTCCACGGCGGGGTTCCACCATGGATCGACGATGTAGACATAGTCGGCAGCCGTCAGGTTTAATCCCACTCCACCCGCTTTCAAAGAAATCAGGAAAACCCGCACCGTATCATCGTTCTGGAAATGCTGAATGGCACGTTCCCGCTCGGGAGCGGTTGTACTGCCATCAAAATATTCAAAGGGAATCTTCAATTCAATGAGTCGCTCCCGGATCAGACCCAACATGCCCAGGAACTGAGAAAACACCAACGCCTTATGCGAACCGATGCCCTCGGTCAACTCGCGCACCAACTCGTCCAATTTGATCGAATGATTTTCGAACTTATCCTTCTCATTCAAAATGGCGGGCGAATCACAAATCTGACGGAGCTTCATCAAGCCTTGCAAAATGGTCAGCTGCGATTTCTGTATGCCCTGCGTTTCGATCGAACCCAAGATCTGGTTCCGATAATCATTCCGATACGCATCATAGATCGAACGCTGCTCCTCCTCCATCTCACAAAACAGGATCATCTCCTGCTTTTCAGGCAGGTCTTTGGCCACTTGCTCTTTGGTTCGACGCAGAATGAATGGATACAACAACTTCCGCAAATGTTCTTTTCGATCGGCCTCGCCCAATTTATCGATGGGAATCGCAAACTCCTGCTTGAAGAACTCCATCGTTCCCAACATGCCCGGATTCAGGAATTGCATTTGTGCATACACATCAAACGTATTGTTTTGCAAAGGCGTACCACTCATGCAAATTCGATGCTTGGCTTGCAGCAAGCCCGCGGCTCGGGTCACCTTGCTGGCCGGATTCTTGATGGCCTGTGATTCATCCAATAACACATAATCCAAACCCAATCCACTTAATACTTTGATGTCACTGCGCAACGTGCCATACGTGGTAATGATGACGTCGGGCTCCGACAATACCTCGTGGGTACGCGTACGATTGGCGCCATGATGAATCCGATAGGTCAATGAAGGCGTGAATTTCTTGATCTCATTCTCCCAGTTGTAAATGAGCGTTGTCGGACAAACCACCAAGGCGCGCAATTTCCCCTCCGTTCGCTTGAAAAACTCCAACATCGACAAGGCTTGTACGGTTTTACCCAATCCCATGTCATCTGCCAGAATTCCACCCCAGCCCACCTCGCGCAGATAATTCAGCCATTGGAAACCCGACACCTGATACGGACGCAAGGTCGATTGCAACGTATCGGAAGGATCCACCGATTTGATCTGATGCTGCTCGCGGATCCGCTCGTATTTCTCCTCCAATTCGATCTCTTGCTGCGATTCATCCCGCTGCGCATACAACTCATCCAAAACACTCACGTGATAACGCGAAAGCCGAAGGGCATCGGTCTTTCCCTCGCCCACGCGGAACAGCAACGAATATTTCTTCAGCCACTCTTCCGGCAAAATGCCCAGCGTACCATCATCGAGCTGAACAAAAGTTTGATTGTTGGCCAGTGCCCGCTTTACTTCCGCTACCGTGACCCGCTGATCGCCGTAGACCAAATCCACTTTGGCATCGAACCAATCGGTGTGACTGCTGATGAATACCCGCGTTTGCGGCTTGGCTGTGTTGAAACGAAAACTCCGTAGCGATTCAAAGCCATAGACCGGCGTCTTGAAATCCTTCATCGCATCCACAAACAAGAAAAACCAATTGTTCTTCAAGATCTCCGTACCCTTCAGCGCCAAGGTGTGCGTATCCGACTGATACACGAATCCGGAATGCAATCCCTGCAGTCGATCGATGAACGCTTGCTCGATTTCACGACGACGATGAATCACCAATACTTTCTCCCCCTGCGGTACGATCAACTCATCCCGATCCGCCGGAGTCACTTCATAACCCAAATACGAAAAACGAGGCTGGAAAATCAGGTGTTCATTTCGCTCTGCGAGATATAAACTCAACTCGGGCGATTGGTCCTTGACCGACTGCATGATCCCTTTATCGAATTGGATCGCATATTGACGTGCCAAAGGCACCAATTCGTCGCGTAAATAATTGGGCCAGGCTGCTGCCGAAACCGATTGCTTGCCAGTCGGACGGAAACGCTCCACCATGCGGATCTTCTCTTTGTCCGTCCAAAGCCAGGCCTGGTGATTGTATACAAAGAACAACGGGGTTTCGTATTCCTGATCACTGATCGAAAACTCCGAAGCACCCGCTTTCATCCGAGCCGTCACTTGGTATTGTCCATTCTTCTTAACCGCCAACAGCAACTGCGCGGGCTGTTCTTGCAATTGCAAGGGCTCCAGATTCGCCGTCGTGAATGATTTACCCGGTGGCAAACAAAATGCCCAACCCGATTCCAACTCCACAAACAACTTGCGCAGCTTGGGCAGCAAATATTCCGTGATCAAATCACGGGTGTCTTCCGGTAGATCTTCATCATCCTGCTGGATGATGTTTTCCCAGATTCCCGAAAAGGGCGAATTGCGACTTACGTATTTATTGATTTCCGAAGCTTGCAGCTTACGCAAACTGGAGATCAGCTCCTGATCCGAATCGGAAATGTCGATGCCCGACACATGTCGGGTAATGTCCAGCTTCTCCACCTTGCCCACAAATCCTTCGCCCGAAGCATCGGGTTCCCCGAGCACCGCTTCCACAGTGAAATAGGGGTAATGCTTCTTTTGAAAAACAAACACCACGCCAATGCGCTTCGAATAGAGCGAAACAGCTTTCTGCTCTTCCACCACCACCACGGGCGCAGACATCATGGGTTTGGGTTGCAATACGCTCGGGCGAGATGCGGTTGGTAAGGGTGCCACGCGTTTGATGGATGCATCCAACACTCGCAAGAACGGCTTCCCTTCTTTATAGGTAAACTCAAACTTGCCGCTGAGATCATCCTGGAGCGAATACCCGTAGGCTTCCAGCAGCTTGTTCTTTTCCTTGTCCCAGTTCCGAATGGTATCGAAATAATTGGCCCCAAACGTGTGGAGCAGTTGCAAGAATACAATCACCTTGGGCAAGCAAAGCGGATGTTTCTCGTCCACATAATCACAGCTGGTATCAAAATGTCGTTCTTCATTCTTGCGAATCATCACCAAATACGAACTGTCATCAATGGTGACCCGCGCCTTCACCATCTCATTTTCAGCAAATTCGATCTGGGCTTTTTGCGTGCGCAGATAATTTTCAGCTGCAGAAAACGTATCCGAACCACAAAGCATGCGCAAGGTTTTCAATTCAATCTGCTTCATCTTCGCTACGGTGTGACGCTGATCGAAGATGGCATGTCCGGTTTTTAACTGTCCTCGATCGAGCAGCTCCTGCAATTGCAAGAGGGCCGCGACTTCGTGTCGGCAGATGTCGCCAATATTATACGGACAACTACAGCGCAAAGAAGTCGTAGCCGGATCCTTGAATTGCTGAACATGTACTTTATAAAACGTGGCGTAGTTGTCGTCTTTTACGCGAAACACCGCCGTGCCAAACAGATCGTCGTAATCGATCAGTTCCGCATACCCGATGGCATGTATCTTCTTTCCCCGACGAATGGTTTCATCGGTTCCTAATGTGTAAATGTGCTTGAGGAGGTGTGGTAACGCCAACGGATGGATCGATTTTGTCGTTACCCCGATTCAATTGGAGTAACCGGCAAATGTATGTGAAAGATTGGCAGATTACGAAGGAAATTGGCAAGTAGTTATCTACGTGCTTTTGCGCAAAAAAATCGTATCTTCAGAGATTTTGCCGCGTTTGAACTTTGAACGCTGAACTAAAATCATTACCCCGCAATCAACTTCCCATCCCGATACAGCGGCAACACCGGTGCCACATCGATGGTCAGGCAGAACTCAATGTCCTTGATCAGTCCAAACCGGTTCACCAACCGATGATAATGGGTTAGCTGGGGGGCATATCCGATGAGATCGGACCCATGTGCCCGAAACAGATCGAGTGCCATATTGGATGAATCGCAATGGATCGTGAAATGTTCGCCGATCCGATCGATCACGGCGCCGGCAAACAACGTGTCTTCCAGATTAAATCGGTCCTTCCAACCCGCGCAACCCAAGATGACCGACTTGCCGGAGGCTTTTAGAAAATCACAAACTTTTGAAAGATTCGGAAACGACCCGCTGATGATGGTATCGGCGTTTCGGTCCAGCGCCATTTGCAACAGGCGCGTCCCATTCGTGGTGGTTAACACCAAGATTCGATTCCCAATAAAATCAGGCGAATACTCCAAAGGAGAATTGCCATGCTGCAATCCGTCTGCAATCATGCCATCACGCTCGCCCGCCGCAATGCCATCGATGCTCTTACTGATCTCAATGGCTTTGGGTACCGAGTCGACCGGAACCACCGACCGCGCCCCATTGTGCAAGGCGGAAGCGATGGTCGACGTTGCGCGGAATACATCGATGATCACAACCACGCTATTCGACACATCATACAGATTCAACAGGGCCGGCGACAGACAGGTATGTAAAGCAGGTTTCTCGTTACTCATTTCATCAAATAGGTTTTCCATCGATTGCCTTCGGCCGACTTTCGAATGGTTTCATTATGTTGTTGTATCAGATTCTCCAGATAATTACCCAAATACAAGCGATCGGCGATCCGACCCAGCCGACCCTGCGGCCATTCATAGTGGATCAAATTGATGAGGATCGATCCATTTTCACAGGGCTTCACGTGTCGCTCATGCCGAAACTCGGCAAAAGGACCCATGGCCTGCTCCAGCACATAGCGTTCCGGTTTGACCAACTCCAATACCCGCAAACGCATCAATCGATCCTTGAAAAAATGACGGGAACGCCAGGTGATGGTCTCGCCCGATTCCAACAAGCCGAACCGGGTACCTGCCACCGCCTCTTCCCGATAGGCCACCATCGCGTCTTTGTGCAAACCCACATGCCGACTCAGATCGAAAACGATCTCCGCCGACTGGGCAATGAACGTGGTCAGATGAATGGTAGGCATGGGTCCGGCAAATGTAAGAAACCGAAGCTCCGTTTTATTGGAAGGGGATCTTTGCCACCCGCGCTTGCAGATGCTTATCCCGTACCTGCACCGTTACAGGTGTGTCGATGGCCGCAAATTCCGGCTTCACATACCCCAATCCGATGGCCTTGCCCAAACTGGGCGATTGAGTACCGGATGTAATGTGCCCGATCGGATGACCATTCGCATCGCCAATCACATAGCCGTTCCGGGGAATCCCTTTGTCGATCATTTCGATGCCGACTAACTTCCGGGTCACTCCCCGCTCTTTCTGCGACTCCAAAAAGTCACGCGAAATAAAAGTCTCCTTGTTCAACTTGGTGATCCAACCCAACCCCGCCTCCAACGGCGAAGTGGTATCGTCGATGTCATTTCCATATAAACAGAATCCCATCTCCAACCGGAGTGTATCGCGAGCACCCAAACCGATCGGCTTCAGTCCCTGCGGACCACCCACTTCAAAAATGGCATTCCAGATCTTATCCGCAGCGCCATCCTTATCGTCGAAATAGATCTCCACCCCGCCGGCACCGGTATAACCCGTGGCACTGATCAGCACATTATCCACCCCGGCGAATCGCCCTTTCACAAACGTGTAATATTTCAGATTGAGGATGTCCATCTCCGTGAGCGACTGCAAGATCTTGGTGGCGTTGGGCCCTTGAATGGCCAACAGCGCTGTATGCTCCGAGATGTTGTGCATCTCCACCTGGTCGTGGTTGTGCGACTGGATCCAATTCCAATCCTTTTCAATGTTGGAAGCATTCACCACCAACATGTATACTTTATTCTCTTCAATGCAATACACCAACAGATCATCCACGATGCCACCCATATCGTTCGGCAAACAACTGTATTGGGCCATGCCCGCTTTCAACTTCGAAGCATCGTTGCTGGTCACGAATTGAATGAGATCGAGTGCTTTGGGTCCTTTGAGGATGAACTCACCCATGTGACTTACATCGAACACACCGGCATTGCGGCGAACGGCTTGGTGTTCATCGTTGATGCCTGTATACGAAATGGGCATGTTGTAACCGGCAAAAGGCGCCATCTTGGCGCCCAATGCAATGTGCTTGTCGGTAAAGGGAGTATTCTTGATGCTCATATGGCTTTAGTTGACCGCAAAGGTAACGGAAAGCCAACTTGACTAAAGCACCCGATTGCCTGCAGACAAAGACAGATCACCATCTGCCTGCATGGTGTAAAGTGAATCGGGTTGAAATGCCCAGGATTTATTCTTCAATGCGGCATCAGTAAACCGAACGGATTTCCCCGCGGGCACCTGAACCCATAACTCTACGTGCTGACCTCTGTACTTCTCCTCCTTACCTACAACAATACCGGGCGCTACCTGCAACAAGCTGTCATTAAAAGAAACCGGATAGTCAAACTTATCTAACCGCATTTGCGCCTGCTGCGGGTTTCGACCCCTGGCAAACTTGATCACTCGTACATGAAATAGCGTATCGGGACTTTTCTCAACCTTGATTTGCACGGCTGGAATCTTAAACGTATCACGCGTGATATCAAATCCCTGAGGATCACCATTGATCCACTGCCAGGTGCCCGTGTACTCGAACGGAGGAGCAGACTGATCGATGGTCAGCGTATTCATACTGGTACTCGAAATAGTGACATCGCTGACGTTTTTGACTTTGTGTTCAAAGTCCCGTATCACACTGATGCCTGTCCAAAAAAAGGCGATCCAACCTAAGGTCCACAGAATACCAAAACTCCATCTCAGTACCGGACTCTTCCCACGTACACGAAAAAGACGTCGGATCAGCCAAATGAACAGAAACAAAACAGGAACAATGAAAAATAAAAAGACCGTTATCCAGAATCCCCACTGCTGCATCTTACCGGTCCAGAAAAACTCTTGGGCTGGTAATGTTACGAACCCGGCAAATAATATCGCTGCTCCTGAGACCAATAAGGCAAAGGCCACGGTTCCAAGAAACAGATAGATAAAAAAGCGGATGACGGATCCGATCGCATGCAACACATTCCGACTCGTAGAACGAACCTCAGAAAATCCTTTGCTGCGCTCGGAAAACTTTTCTGAAAGCTGTTGAGCCGTCTGCTCCACTTCGCTTCCCCAATTCGTTATTTTTCCTTCCAATCGATCAAATCCCTCTTTTACATTTTGCTTGATCCGATTCAGATCTACCTTTTCTCCACGCATCTCCATTTTTTGATACGTGTTGGTGGCCTCGGGTAAAATGATCCACAAGATAAAATAGACCAAAACGAAGGTGCCCGTGAAGCTGCCATAACCGATGCTTACAAAGATCGAATCGTCAAATAAGTCAAATACATTTAATAGAATGTTGAGCAACAACGGAGCAGCAAAAATCAACCGCACATTGCGCACCGGTGTTTCAAAATACGCGGCTAATCCGCTGGCCACACCGCCCAAGATCCGGTCATCCGGATTGCGATAGAGACGACGAGCCG
>Ga0102917_1000164_pt1 | contig 21130 bp, 39 predicted proteins | sample Colrivmet1562A02_FD_78201 | JGI IMG/M metagenome (GOLD analysis project Ga0102917, IMG submission 78201) | Estuarine microbial communities from the Columbia River estuary - metaG 1562A-02 | ecosystem: Environmental > Aquatic > Marine > Intertidal zone > Estuary | place: USA: Columbia River...
CGAATATCTCCCCATCATGCGAAAGGGTGTAGATAATCCAATCATTACACAATGGGATATGGGTAGGGTTGAGCAGTGTGGCCTTTTGAAAATTGACTTTCTTGGATTAAGAAACCTTGGGGTTATTGATTCCTGTATTAAGTTAGTGCATAAGCGCAAAGGTGAACTTATTGATGTTGATAAAATTCCGCTTGACGACGCAAAAACTTATGATGAGTTATGTAAAGGTAACTGTGCTGGAGTCTTTCAACTTGAATCATCAGGGATGAGACAGCTTATGATGCAGCTACAGCCACGCAATGTAGAAGATATCATGGCATTAATTTCATTATATAGACCAGGTCCAATGGGCTCTGGAATGGATAAGGAATATATTGATCGCAAACACGGTCGTAGTCAAATCAAATACGAGCATCCCAAGTTAGCTAAGGTGTTGGCACCATCTCTGGGAATCATGCTGTATCAGGAAGACGTCTTAGGAGTAGCTAGAGAGCTGGCAGGATTTACCTCCGCAGAAGCTGATGATTTAAGAAAAGTTATTGGTAAAAAATTAATGGATAAAATTGCCAAGATGCGATCTATGTTTGTCGAGGGATGTGTTCGAACATCTGATATGTCAGAAACTTTAGCTAATAAAATTTTCTCAGATATTGAATACTTTGGTGGATATGGATTCAACAGAGCACACGCCGCAAGCTATGCTATGATTAGTTATGTCACTGCTTATCTTAAGTCGAATCATCCAACAGAATATATGGCAGGACTCATGTCATCAGTAGTTGGAAATAAAGAAAAGCAAGCATTCTATTTATCGGACTGTAGAAAATTAAATATAGAAGTGTCCCCACCATCAATTAATAAATCTGGGATTGACTTTGAAGTAGTAGGAGATAGATCAATCGTATTTGGACTTTCTGCTGTAAGTGGCATTGGGCAATCGATAGCTGATGCAATAGTCAACTGCAGAAACACTGAAGAGCCATACACAAGCATTGTGGACTTCCTCAGAAGATGCGATCCGGTAATCCTGAAGAAGAGTACGTTGGAACATTTAGCAGCCGCAGGGGCATTTGATGAATTAGTGAATATAGATTTAGGAGAATATCCTAGACTACAAGAAATAGAAATGCTAGAAAAAGAAAAAGAAGAACTTGGAATATATGTAACCAGTCATCCTATTATGGGAATATGGGACATACTTTCTAAAAAAGTTGATTGCGAAATAATTGAATTATCTGAGTATCAAGTCGGATCAAATATAAAAGTCGGGGGAATAATTACAGCCTCGAAAAAGATAATGACCAAAAAGGGTCAGAAGATGTTCAAAATATCAATAGAAGATATTTCTTCAGATGTTGAAGTAATCATCTTTCCCAACAATGCAAAAAATATAGCGGACGATTACTTTAATAAGGGTGATGTAGTAATTATATCTGGAACCTTAAATAAAGAGGGCGACGAAGAAAACTCCACATGTAAGTTATTTTTCTCATCATGCGAAAAGGTAGATGCCCACCTATTTGCCACAGGTAAGGCAATAATTTTTAATGTAAAAAAGAATATATCCACTTCGACTATAGATAAGATTTATGATATAATTGATTCGTCACGAGGTGATCGTCCTGTATTCTTACAGATATTGGACGGTAAACATAAATTTATTTACAAATACAAGATAGAGGCATCCCCTAAAGTGGAAGATGCGATTAGACAATTAATTGAATTGGAGCAATAAATGTCAGCAGATAGACCTTCAGTTAACCCTACAGATAGATGGTGCTGGGTGTTTTGCCCGTCATGCAATAGGTGTCAAGATAAAGGAAGATATACAAAATGTAATGGGTGCTCAGGTCGATACGATCCGGAACTTATTATCAAAGCAGACAGTGAAGATTTCTGTGATTGCAAGAATGGAACTCTGAGATGGAAAACCCAGCAGGGTAGACTTGTTATGACTAAGTTTAAATCCAATCCATTTAAGAGCCAAGTTAAGTATGAAAAGAAATCAGATGATGAACGCGATTGGGACTCATATGTCAAAGATATGAGAGAAAAATTAAATGATCCTAATTGGGATCCCATAACTTATTACGAGGATTAAAAATGAGCCAGAACTTTCCAGCAGTTGTTGAAAAAGGTAATATTAAATTAACAGAATACACTGATTCAACTTACAATTATGATGACAAATTATTCCTACAGTGCACCTGTGTTGGATTCTATCTAACGCAGAAAGAATTAAAAGACCTATACACAGTTGTGAGTTATTATCTGAATGCAGATGATATTACTGAAGTTAAAGTATCCATAGGGGGCGAAGATGTGGCCCTATGAAGAAGATGATCATATGGAAATAGGTGAAAGTGGTTGGGTGGCAATCGGCCAGGGCGCTTATATAAATAAACTCAACAATCACACTATAGATGAAATTGGAAGAGAATTCGATGAAAATGGTCGACTAATATACGATCCCAATGAAGAACAGTAGGAATATTTTTGAGTTCTATATTAATTAAAAATTATGATAGCTTAAGTGATTTAGAAAAATTAAGTTTAGTAGATTTTTCATATTCTAGAATAGATACGTACGACCAATGTCCATCAAGATATTTCTATTCTTATATCAAGAAAGAACCAAGACAGTTCAACGCACCGGCAGCTCTTGGAAACATTGTCCATGCAGTTCTTGAAAATACTTTAGAAAATAATAAAGTTTTAGATTTAAAGGAACTTCAGGAAGAATATAAAAATAATATTCCTATTTGGGATCCAAATCAAGAAATAACTCCAGATCTTATTTCAGTTGGATCAATTATATTAAATGAATTCTACGATCAAAATGTAGATAAAGAATTCTCTATATATGATAAAGAAATGTCTTTCTCTTATATTATAGGGTCATATAAAATAATTGGCTTTATAGATAGGGTGGACATTATTGGCGATAGAGTTAACATAACAGACTATAAAACTGGTAAATGGGAAGTTGCACAGAAACACGTGCACTCAAATTTGCAACTCGGTATATACGCCCTTGCACTTCATAATATATTTCCAGAAAAAGAAATCTATGCTGAGTTGTATTATTTAAGATCTGGAAAAAGAAAAGGTCATCTTTTTACTGAAGAAGATATTGAAGAAGTTAAGAATAAACTGATTGATACTATTCAAAAAATAATGGTTGATCAAAATTTTACTCCTACTGCCAATAGCAGAGTGTGCTCTTACTGTGATCACGCCAAATCAGGTGCTTGTCCAACCGGTGTTTACAGAAATAAAAACAATAGTTACAGAAAATAGAAAAGGGGCTGGTTTCCCAGCCCCAATTCTATACGTAGTTTTTAAAAAGAATCAGAAAGTTGAATCTGAATCGATAGCAAAATCGAAATCATTGAACTCTGTGACTACCTTGACGGCATCGCCGTAGTCATAACCGAGGTCTACAACCAAGTCCTCGATAATCTCGTTGTCGATGGTTTCAATTGCTGTGTTGATGATGTGTGTTAATGTGTTCATGGTGATTAGTATACTTCCTTCTTAGTGGTAATGCAAGTCGTTTTGCATATTTTTATTTTTTAGTGTATAATATATATACGCTTACAGGCATTAAGGATATCATAATGGAACTACATGTTGTCAAGGCAGAAGACTTTTTTTTGGAAAAATCTTCTTTTAAAAAACAACCTAATTTGAATAACATCAGAAACAGGCAGATCGATAAAGTAATCCTAGAGGATGATGGGGTCTTCACAAGAAAAAAGGGTAACGCGTACCAATACACTAAGACTGGATTCAGGAAAGATATAGAACTTAATGTTAGATCCAGCTGGGAAGCTAACTTTGTTAGAATCCTAAATATCTATAAAATAGAATTTAAATTTGAGCCTACTGTTTTTTCTTTCCCAATAAAAAGGGGAACAAAGGGTTATACTCCTGACTTTTTTCTAGAACGAAATGGTGAATGGGTAGAGATTAAAGGCTATCTAGATGATAAAAGTAAAATTAAATTAAAAAGATTTAAAAGGTATTATCCTGATGAATTCAAAAAAATGACATGCGTCATAAGTAAGTACTCAAACGACGCAAAGAATTTTATGGCTGAGATAGAAGTTCCTCAAATTGTCTTCTACGAAGACATAAAGGTTTTTTATAGTCAGTACATAGTTAACTGGGAAGGTAAAAAATGACAGCTTACAAGGAGCAATATTACTCTTTAGAAGAGAATGAAATGCAAGACCTAATCGCTAAGGCCAAAAAGGGTTCAGCAAAAGCACAAGAAGAATTATTAAAGGTATTCAGTAATTTTTTAACTAAATATATTTCACTATTATATTATGGAAAGTTCAACCTGAATGACTATGACATACGAAGGTTTATCTCTTTATTTATCAAAGATTCTGGCACAAGGTTTGCCCTAATGAAGAATAAAATAAATGGATCTAACATGCGAGTGATAAATGAATGCATGAGAGGTATTCATTATATGGCAAAAAGATATGGCGACGAGGAGGATATTAGACAGACAGTATATATGACCTTCTTTCAATGCATAGGAAGATACGAAAGGAAGGATTCAGCTAAAGGTCCAATTCCCTTTAGTGGTTTCTTATATAGCTATTTCTTTTATTTGTTAAAAAAGAACGTAGATACATTTCTTATTGATCAATTAGGCAGGAAGACATTCCCATTATTGGACGACGATGCCACTAATGATGAGGGCGATGAGAACTATGTAATTGGTTTTAAGGCAGATCCAGTGGAGTATAGTATGGAGCAGTTATTAGCTGCAGATAAAATTGATGAATTTTGGGTCTTAGGCGAGAAAAACATTGCGCCATTTGATAGACTAACAGTGCAAGAAAGACAACTTTTAAAATGGAGATACGTAGATGGTCAACGATCCAGTGAAATATCTCAGAAAGTTAATGAACATCCAAATACAGTTAGAGAGCATTTATCTAAGATTAAAAATAAAGTAAAAGATTTAATTATAGAAAATGATCTCAGTGAATACGCAATGCTAATCAATATGGAGAAGAATTAATGAACCTACAATCAATGGAAAAACTGCAAGAGCTATTGCAGAATTTTCTTGGACCTCAATTAAAAGAGGTTATCGAAGCATACGCTGACGTAGAAAAAAGTAGTAAATATTTTGTAGAAATTCCAGAGGTCGACATTATAGATCTAGGCATAGAGACTATTGCATCGCTAGTTGCCCGCACGTCTAATGTCTATGGTAGAGCAGCGCGCTTTGCTGGAATGTCTAGAGCACAATATAAGATTATAGAAGGTAATTATAAAAGAGTCTATAAATCAAATAGAGCTGGAAAGAATGAAGCTGAAAGAGAAGCTTCAGCCATGGCAGCAGCGGAGTCACAGCACACTGAAATGATTACCTGTGAGGCAATCATGAGTCTAGCTGAATCAATGGAAACGTCAGCTAGAATAGCATCAGAATCAGCTAGAAAGCTAATGGACAAAATGCAGTCCATGCAAGTAGCTGCGTTTAGAGAAGAAAAAGGTTCCTATTTGGAATCGGATTTTAGTACCTACTAAAGGACAAGAAATATGTTTATCGGTCATTACAAAAGTGTGAATACATCTGAAGAATTTTATTCCACAGAAAAAGAAGATCTGAATTTTCCAACACAAGTTGAATATAAAAGTAATAAATATCTATTAACAAAAACAATTCAAATATCATCAAGTCTTAAAAAAAATCTAACAGAAGTAGCAAAAAGATTTAATATAGATTATGATGTAAAGGTTGATTGAAAAAAGTGTTTAAGTTTTTAAGATTGGCTTTTTATTTATGAACATAGAAGTATTTTGTGACGGAGCATCTAGAGGGCAGGGTCAAAAGAAAATCGGAGAAGCTGCCTGTTCTGTCGTTGTTTATCGCAACAGAAAAAAGATAGCACAGTTTGCCAGAGGATTAGGTCCTAGAACTAATAATGAAGCAGAATATGAAGCTGTAATAGCAGGACTGCTGATATGTTCTATGGCTGATCTTATAGACCCAATTATATATACAGACTCAGCTGTTGTGGCTAATCAGGTTAACGGTAAGTGGAAATGCAAGAGTGCAGCCCTAATCCCATTACTGATGACTATTGAGGAAATCAGAGATGAATTTAATTTTCGGGTTATTCAAGTTAAAAGAACATTTGTTTGGGAACCAGACGCCTTGGCAAATAAATTTTTAGATGAATTAGAAGTAAGAAAAGAGAAAATAAATAGGATATGAATGGTATAATATGGATATGATTAAAGATAAAAAATTTTATAAAGATTATCCGATAGTTATTGGCCTAGCAGGTAAGGCAGCGACTGGGAAAACATCAGTTGCAGAAAAGATAGTCCCTAAAGCAGAAGTCAGTCCTGTGTCAAATCACGTTAAATGGGATCATTTGTTTTTTGCACTACCATTATATGAGTTGGCATCTATAAGAAAAAACTCATTGGGTTTTAGGCAGAAAGATCGTCAGTTATTTTCTATCCATGAGGTTGTGTATGACATTTTTGGCTCTAATGCCTTAGGCACTATTCCTGATTATGATATGTTTTGCCAGCTAGTGAAAGATATCTATAATCTACCCATAGAGCCTGAAGGCTATAAGCCAAGATCTTTCCTACAAAAGGCAGGAGACTTGTGTAGGGCATACGATGAAGACTGCTTTTCTAAGTGGGGCATACTAAAAGCTAATAAATTATTTAGATCCCATATGAGAACTCCAGAGTTTGAGGATCAAGATATGCCGATGGCTATCATTATCTCTGATGTTAGATTTGAGAATGAAGCTAAGAAAATACTTGATCAACCCAATGGATTAATCATTTGCTACGAAGCGTCTGATGAGATTAGAAATGAAAGAATGATGCGTAGAGACGGACATGCCATGACTCCCGAGCAAATGAATCATAGATCAGAACAAGAAATTGATTTGATAAAAGAAAAAGCCTCTGCTATAATTAACACCGACAACTTAAACATAGCGGAACAAGCATTAGCTACTACAAATTTAGTTCAAACTTTTACGGACGTGTATGCCTAAGATATCAAAAACAGCAATGGAGCAGTCATTAGACTCTCCCATAGATCAGGTGGTGAATATTTTGAGTTCAGAAATATCTATTTCAACTAATCCAGTATTTATATGTGGAGTAAATAGAAAAATTAACATTGGTAATTTTGAGAATATCGACGTATACGCAGGTATTACTTTGCCATTGAATGAAGTTTCTTTGGAAGATAAAGATAAGTTAACTGAAATGATCGAAGCTGCAGCTTCATATGGCTTTTCAATTGTTTCAAAAGAAACAGGCGAAAGATATCAGTTAATTAAAGAATCACAACAAGGAAAATAATAAACAATAGTTAGCTAACAAATATTGAAAAGGATAAAAAATAATGATGAAACTAATTAGAAAAATAGCAAGAAAAATTCTATTTAAAAAGAAAACAAAAATTGGTGGATATGACTTAGATGATAAAACTAATGTCAAGGAAGACGAGCCGATTATTTGGATGACTCCAACCACGTCGGTTAATTCAACCCCTAAAGATATAAAAATTACACCCGCTAATCCAGCGGATAAGACCGTCAGCCCTACTACTGTAGCTAAGAAGCCAGGTAGACCAAAGGGACAAGTGTCCAAGAATCATGGTGGCACTAAGCCTGCAAAAAAGGTTGCACCAAAAAGTAATCCAAATAAAAAATAACACAACTAAATCGTCTTTAATAGACTAGTTATATAGGGTTTTTACACTACTATATAACTAGTCTATTATTTTAAGGTGGGTCATTATGGCTAAGGATAAAGGTTGGGGAAGCAAGACTTCTTCAGACAACAATTATTATAAATTATTGAAAGATTCAGTAATGAACGTTATCGATACTCCACGTAAAGGTGGACATTATTCAAGTCAGTGGACGGCTTACAAGAATAAAAAGTAACCATGGCAATAAAGAAATTTGTCTATATAAGTGGACCTAGAATGGGAACCAGCAACCAAAACAGTGGTGGTCCCGTTATATCTAAAGCGCCAAAGAAAAAGAAAAAAAAGAAATAACTTTATCTTATTTAGTCAGGAACAACAATGCCCACAAAAAAAGATTCACGTCTATCTAAAGCTGGGGTTACTGGCTATAATAAACCCAAGCGTACACCCAGTCACCCTACTAAGTCACATGTAGTTGTGGCTAAGTCTGGAAATCAAGTTAAGACTATCCGCTTTGGACAGCAGGGTGTATCTGGTTCCCCCGCAAAGAAGGGTGAATCTTCTTCTGACGCAGCTAGAAGAAAGTCCTTTAAGGCAAGGCACGCAGCCAACATTGCCAAGGGCAAGCTGTCTGCAGCCTTCTGGGCCAATAAAGTGAAGTGGTGACTTATGTCAGCTTTCTGGTCTACAATAATTTCAGCTGTAATTTTGGGGCCACTAGTTGTTCTCATCCAGAGAAGTCGTAAAGAAAATAAAAATGATCATAACACAGTAGCTTCTGTCTTACTAGAGGTTAAAGACCAAATCATTGACCTCCACTTAAAGATAGATCATGTAGATGAGCAGGTCGACAAAGTTGATGACCAAATGCAGGGTCACATGATGTGGCATTACAAGAAATCTACTGAAGGAAAGAAGAAAGTAGAGGGGGTGTAATTATGGCAATGATGAAAAAGAAAGCTACGGGTTCCAAGAAAATGGGTGCTCCGAAAAAAATGAACGGCTCAAAGAAAATGAGTGGTTCTAAGAAAATGGGCGGAAATAAAATGTACTGAAATTAATTTTCAGTCTTAGTTTAAGACAAAGGAATAAAATTATGGCAATGATGAAAAAGAAAGCAGCTGCACCTAAGAAGACAGCTTCAAAAAAGACAGCTGGTCTTACAGCGGCACAAAAGAAACTTCCACCTTTTATCCAGGCTGCAATAGCTAAGAAAAAGAAGAAGATGTAATTTAATCACTTCGATTAAAAAGGGCTATGGCTACATGTCATAGCCCTTTTTTTATTTGTGCCATTACTATATCTCCTGCGGACAATTTAGACAGATTGAGGGAGATATGTCAAAAATTAAATATATTATATTAGCTATTCTTTTTTTAGGTGCACCAACAGTAGCCTTAGCAGATACAATTTCTAGTACTGATTTTGAAATCGGAACATTAAATGGGTGGAACAAAAGCCCAGTATCAGGCACTAGTGCACTCACGACCATCACACAGGAAGGCTCTGGTGTCAATATTGCGACTGGAAGCATTTCATTCAGCGCACCTTCACATAACGCTGTTGGTAGTCCGACCCTAGGCAATGGTCAACCCAACCCGTATTATGCGCCAGCAGTCGTTCCGACCACTTGGACGTTCTCTCCATATGGCACATACGCAGCCTCATTGCAGCCGAACGGCGCTCCTACATTTGACAATGCGACTAGTGCTTTAGGTCTGACGCCAACTCAGAATACCGCAATAAAGACGCTCCTAACTCAGCAACAGCAAGCATCAGGTTTGGGTGACCCAAACCCGACAAATGCGGCATGGATAACTAAAGAAGTTACGCTAGATGCAGGTGTGACCTATACGATGTCCTGGAACTATATCGGAACAGACTATGTTCCATTCAATGATGGTTCTATTACATCGCTTGTTTACACCGGAACTGGAACAGCACCACAAATCACCGTGAATAATGGTGTGGGCAACTACGCCTTACTCGGGTTTACCAACCCTGGGACTGGCGACTATTCAACTGGAACATATGGTTCAACCGGTTGGCAAGTATCTACCTATAAAGTTTCAACTACAGGAACATACCTCCTGGGTTTTGCAGTTTTTAATCTTGGTGATACCGGACTTTCTCCAGTCCTGCTAGTTGATAGCCAACCAGGTAACACTGTAAAAAATGGTCAACCATTTGGTGCTGTTGTTCCCAATAACCCGAATGCTCCCGTAGTAACTACGGTACCTCCCACTACTGTATTGCCGACAACAACGACAACTACTACAACAACTGTTGCGCCAACTACTACCACAACGACCACGACCACCTTGGCACCAACTACAACGACGACGACAACCACCACCACTACTACACAGGCGCCTACGACTACCACAGAAACTCCAGCAACAATTGTAGAGCCAACTACACCAACTCAACCTCCGGCTCAAATCGATTCACCCACAACATCTATACCTATTATTGCAGAACTTCCGATTACTGGCAATGGTCATTCTTCATCTATGGCAATTGCTAGTATTATGATTACTATAGGTGTATCAATATTTATGTTTAATCGAAAGACTAGAAACTATGGCAAAGCCAGCTGATAAAAAATGGATTCAAAAAGCCATTAAAAGACCTGGAGCATTCACTGCCAAAGCTAAAAAAGCTGGTAAAACTCCAGCAGGCTTTGCTACGGCAGTTACTAAAAATCCAGGTAAGTACAGCAAATTAACTGTACAACAGGCAAATTTTGCGAAGACTTTAAAAAAGATTACTAATAAAAATAAGAAAAAATGAAAAAGAATAGACCCTATACTGGTACAAGTGATGTAAAAGTTGGCAAACAAAAATCTAGGCCTGGAGTGCGAGCTCTCTATGATCGAATTTGCTATTATTTTCAAATGCAACCTCTTGGTACACTCAATACTAACATAAAGTCTGTGCATTATACGGGTAGAGCTTTTGATGTTGGCCCTATAGTTCCAGCAGATGGTGATTTTAGATATCTAAATATAAATTTGTTAAGATTTTTATCAGGTGTTCCAGATAGTTTGGGCATAGAAGAAATACATGATTACTGTGGAGTATATGTTCCAGGAACTAAAACACCAGCTATTCCATATTTTGTACGCCCTACTTCTGATCCTCCAGAAATATATACGGAAAGAAATATGTTTGGAGCTGGCTATCGATGTGACAGACAAGCCAATAAGCCTCCAGTAGAAGGAGCAGAAAATTTTTATGGGTGGAAAATTTGGGACGCGAGTGCCCATCTAGCTCACGGTGGGAAAACCATTGGAGCTAGTCATATACATATAGAGGTAAGTCCTGCAATGGCAGACAACGGATCTTTAATGATATCAAACTTTAATAAAGCTTTTAAAACTTTTAGGTTTATAAATGGTGGCTGGCCAAGTTTCAAATAAGACATTACTATTATATTAAATAAGAAAATAGGAGATTAATACATGAGTCAATACCCTTACATAAAACTAGTTGTTCCAACTGCCCTTAAGCAATACAAGAATGGCCAATTAGCGGAAAGCGTCCTCGCTTCAGTAAAAACTGGAGGAAAAATGTATGCACCAGTCGCAGCACAATTTAATAAGATGTACGACGCTGCGTTAGCTGCTGGTTTTAAGCTTAAAAACGTTGGAGATTACCGCTCATTCCAGGGTCAGTTGTCAATGTTTATGGATCGCTATGTAACAACTGACACTGGCACTGGTGTTACTCGTCAATATGAGGGTAAGACTTGGTGGTTGAAGAAGGGCAAAGCTCCCTCAGCTGCCCCAGACCCAACTGGCCTTAAGGGTTCCAATCACGGCTGGGGACTAGCAATTGACCTTGGCTATGACGCCAATGGCAAACTCACCTCAATGGGTGGAAAATGTTTTGAGTGGATGTGCGCCAATGCACCAAAGTATGGTTTCTACCTACAAGGTAATAACGCAGCCTCTAAAGAATTCGAAGCTTGGCACTGGCAGTATGCACTAGGTGACGCTTCGCCTGATGGTTCCGTGCAGGCGCCAGTTGAAGCTCTGAAGCCCTCTGGAGGCTCCGTAGAGGCTGGCCCCATGAACTTTGAGTACCCTGGTACTCCAGTCGGTCTTGGGTCAAAGGGAGTATCAGCTTCTCTTGTCCAAGCAATGATTGGAGCAAAAGCTGATGGTGATTTCGGACCCAAGTCTGTCGCCTCGCTTAAGGCATGGCAGACTGCTAATGGCTTAACCGCCGATGGCTCTGTGGGTCCTGTTACTTGGAAGAAGATGTTTGGCTGATGCGTAAAGTAATTTTACTATTAGCAGCTGTGTTAGGTGCATTTTGCATGGGATTATTAAGCGGATGTAACGATTCATATAGGTACCCATGTCAGGATCCAGCTAATTGGGAGAGTGCGGATTGTAAGCCACCAATTTGTACAGCTTCTGGAACATGTCCAGAAGATATATATGGGAGCGTTCCTCAATGAATGAAAAGAAAAGATATACAAATAGTGAAATAAAAGCTCGTATGGTTTTATTTGTGGGTGCGACTTTAGCATTTACATTTACGGTTATTGTTTGTGGAGTTATGTATGCTTTAGTATTCGTTACTCAGCCGATTGACCAACAGAGTCCCAATGACAAAGCTTTTATTGATTCCTTGTTAGTTCCAATAGTTCTATTCCTTTCCGGATGTTTGTCAGGAGTTCTCGCAGCAAACGGTTTGAAGGACAAGGAAACAAAGCCTACAGATAGCGGATATCAGATTTACGATCAAGATAGAAGCTAATTATGACAGCCAAAAAAGCATCTGATAAAATTAAAAAAGAAATTGAAAAAGATAAAAAAAACAAAGGTCAGTTTTATAAAGATGATTATGAAAAAAATTTAAAGAAAAGAAAAAAGTAATGGCAGAGAAAAGAAATGTTCCAAAGAATCCAAAGCTATGGAGTCAAGCTAAGTCACAAGCAAAATCAAAGTTTGATGTCTATCCCTCAGCATATGCAAATGCTTGGGCGGCTAAAAAATACAAAGCAATGGGCGGGTCGTGGAAAACTACTTCAGCTCCCAGAAAAAAGAAATGATATAATATGGCTGGTCCAAAAGGTGTAGGCTTAACTAAGTGGTTTAATCAAAAATGGGTTAACATTGGTGCACCTAAGAAGAATGGTAAGTGGCAACCCTGTGGAACCTCTGGTAAGGGTGGCGGATACGCCAAGTGTTTACCAGTAGCAAAAGCAAATGCACTTTCGCCCGCGCAAAGAAAGAGTGCAGTACAAAGAAAAAGAGCACAAGGCACGCCAGTCAAAGGGGCTAAAGGGCAAGCTCCAAGAAATGTATCAACTCTTAAGAAGAAAAAATAATGGATGATATGACCTTTGCTGGTTTTATGCCAGCAATGAAAAATATAGAAATTACTCCACCGACTTCAATGATAACAACAGATGGCGGATTAATCAGTGGTCATGTGATAAAATTAACGTTTGGAGATAATCAAGAAATGATTTTCAGCACTACCGAAGAACAACTACAGAAATTATTCTTTTTAATTTTAAAAACAGTTAATAAATAAATTACTATTATAAAGTGGTGGTGTGGTGTGACTTTAGAGAGCACTGCACCACCATTTGTGTTATAATGATTACAGCGATTAAATACATAAGCCAGACTGAAACAGGTACATATGGCAAAGATACTTTATTATGATATAGAAACTGCACCAAACTTGAGTTATGTTTGGGGTCACTTTGAACAGAATGTCATTGAGCATGAGCGCGAATGGTATTTATTGTGTGTCTCCTATAGATGGGAACACGAAAGTAAAACACAAGTTTGTGCGCTAGTAGATTTTCCAGACACTTATGCAAAGGATCCAGAAAATGACTTGCATGTTGCAAAAAAGCTATGGGATCTTTTAGATGAGGCAGATATTGTTATTGCCCATAATGGAGATAGATTTGATATGCGTAAAGCAAATGCAAGATTTGTTTACCACAATCTAGGACCGGTCTCGCCAGTAAAACAAATTGATACATTAAAATCTGCCAGAAGATACTTTATGTTCAATAGCAATAAGCTAGATAACTTAGGTAAGCACTTGGGCGTAGGTGCCAAGGTGGATACGGGCGGCTTTGCTACATGGGCTGGATGCATGCGTGGAGACATGAAGGCATGGAAGACTATGACAAAGTATGCCAAACAAGACGTTGACTTGTTGCGTAATGTCTATATGAAACTGAGACCATGGATGGCTAATCATCCAAATCTTAATGTATATTCAGGAGAAAGCTCTTGTCCAATATGTGAATCAGAAGATCTTCAACGTCGTGGACAACGATACACTCAAGTAGCAACGTACCAACAGTGGTACTGCAACTCATGCGGAGCATGGAGTAGAACTAGAATGTCAGAAGATGTGGAAAAACCTGGTATAGTTTCCTAATAAATTTAGGAGAGGTGCCAGAGTTCGGTTGAATGGAACATCCTGCTAAGATGTCGACGTTTGAAAAAATGTCCGTGGGTTCAAATCCCACCCTCTCCGCCAAATACTATTTTTAAAGAAGGAAGTATGAAAGTTCTTATATTAGGTGCTGGCGGTGTTGTCGGTCAGCATATGAAAATTAATGAGCCAAAAGATGTTGAAGTAATTTATTCAAGAAAGACTTCTAGTCCCGGATGGTATGGGATAGATGTTGATCATCAAGATGTTCGGAAAGATTTAGACATTATAAATCCAGATGTAATTATCAATTTAGCTGGAGAGAATAGAGTTGATGTAGTTGAATCGGATCCACAAAAATATGTAAGCGTAAATGTTGATTTAGTTAAAACATTATGCACATGGGTAACGAAGAATAATAAGTACTTGATACAAGGAAGTACTCAGGGTATTTTTAGCGGAGATAACTCATGCTACAATACTACTGATATAGCGCATCCTCTAACTCATTATGGAAAACAAAAACTAACTGCTGAACATATAGTTTTAGCTCATCAAAATACAGAAATATGTAGATTAACTTTCGTAATTGGAGTAAGACCTTTCCAAGATATTGGTCGCAAGAATCCTTTAGAGTCAATGATAGAAGATGAAGTGCAGCTCCAAGTTGATGATCGATTTTTTTCTCCACTGTTTGCACAAGATGCCGCAAAGATTCTTTGGAATAGAGCTTTAGATTTTAAGAACGCTAAAGAAAAAATAGTTCATTTAGGCATTCCGATAAAGTGTAGCAGATTTGCTATAGCACGAGATTTAAAGTATAATGTACACGGATGCATTAACCCTATAATCAAAGGTGTATCTCACGAGCACTTTAAAGGTATTGCTCCAAGACCTAAAGATACAACTTGGTGTAAGTCATTGTATATAGATTCCTACGAAGAAGGATTAATGTCCTCATATTTATTATGGGAGAAAGTGAAAAAATGAATATAGATAACCAGGCAGAACTTATTTCAGGATTTCTAGGAATAAGTTTAAAAGATGCAAAAGATAGATTGAGTCTTGGATTCCATGCGAACCATCATGAAGTGGCTAAAGATTTTATTGACAACAGCACTAATGTAGACGATCCTAATTCTTTATTGAATTGGTATAGAACTACAGACTCATATATATGGGAACTATCTGCGTATCACTTGGATGAGGGATTTAATTACAAGGGTATGTGTGAGGGAATTTCCTTAGGTTTATTTCATTCTGGAAAAAAGAATGTTTTAAGCATTGGTGATGGAATTGGAACTCTTAGTTTGCGAATGGCCGAGCAGGGCATTAAGACAACATACCATGATTTGGAAAATAGTAAAACAGCTAACTTTGCACAGTACCGATTTAGCAAGCGCCCTGATCTAGATATCAAAACTTTATTCACTGATAGCTTTGCACCAACAATTGGTAGCAATAAGTTTGACGGTGTTGTCGCCCTAGATTTTCTCGAGCATGTCGTAAACGTAGATGAATGGGCTTTAGCTATTTTTAGTTGCCTAAAGAAAAACGGTGTGTTTATTCCCAATAACGCATTCGGAATAGGCGACGCTGAGCATGGAAATTCTATCCCGATGCACCTAGCCATTAATAATAAATATGAATGGGAATGGGATCCTATGTTAGTAAGAATAGGTTTTGTACGCCATGAAAACGGACAGTGGTGGGTGAAGCCATGAGAATAGATATGGGCACTGCTAGTTATAATAATCCTCAGAAGTTAAATATGATGCTCATTAATATGAGAGAAAATTCTACTTCTGATTGGCGCTTTCTAGTTGTCGACAACGCCTCAACTGACCCAGGTGTCAGAGAAGTTATTGAAAGACACGCTAGTGAAGATTCAAGAATCATTCCAAGATTTTTAGATCACAATACTGGATATGTCGGAGCAGTCAATCAAATACTGGAGTGGGCAGAGACTAACAATGTCGGCTATCTTGACAACGATGCGTATGCTATTACTCGTGGTTGGGATGAGAAATTGGCTAGTTATCTAGAATCTAATCATGAAGTCGCTATGGCTTTTCCTAATGGTGGAGCTTACCCTATACAGCGTACAAGATATATGGAAATATTATGGGGTGTTGGATTTTGTTGGATTTTAAATCGTCAACGATACAAAGAAATCGGTGGATTTGATACAGAGATTGGGCATCAAGAAGAAGTTGATTTCCAGACTAGAATAAGATTAGGTGGCTGGAAGATAGTAGCTGATCCATCAGTAGTAGTCTCTCACGATGCCACAAGCACTAGAAATCCTGATGCACAGGAAAGAATTAATGCAGGCGTAGTTAACTGGGTGAATAAGTGGAATAAATACTTTGTAGGCCCGCATGTAACCTACCATAGCCCTAACGTAACTAGGTTCGAAGATTGGACTTCCCATTACATGGAGGAATGGTATCAGTTGCAACCTGAGCTTAAAGGGTTAAATGAGAGTCCAGAAACAATTTATATAGCAGCTTTGGGGCGCGAAGTAGATATTATCAAGGTCCCACGTTGGCAAAATCTTTATCGAGGAAGAATAATTTAAATGAGATTAGAAACAATACCACAAGGTAATGGCATAAAAGTCGTAATTGGTACCAGAACATACCTAGGTTCAGACTGGATGCATATAGATATAGATCCAACACCATTATATGATCATGTAAATAAAACTTTTGTCCCAGTAGACGTAGTTTGCGATGCACGAAAAATCAATCTTCCAGATAATTACGCTGACATAGTTTATAACTCTGAATGTCTAGAACATTTTCCTTGGAAAGAATATCAATCAGTATTAGCTGAGTGGTGTAGAATTGTTAAGCCAGGTGGCATGATCAGAATAGAAGTCCCAGACTTTATTCTAGCCTGTAATCAATTAATCTCTATGGACTCCCTCGATGGAGACAGAAGAATGCAGCAAATCTTTTTTGCGGAACAACTTAATCCTTTTGACTTTCACTTTGTGGGCTTAACGCATAGAATGTTGCAAGACGACTTTGAAAAAATGGGTTTTGAAATATTAGATGTTAAGCGTGGAGATGAATGGGGCTGGCTCAAAGTCGACGCCCGTAAGCCTGTGCTATAATACATATCATGGATTGGGACTACGTAGCACATATAATTAGAGATGTGTTCCGCGAAAGAACATTCACAACTCTTTATGGCCGTAGCAAAGAATTGTTAGATGTTTTACACATGCCTAAGCATGGTATTGGCGCTTTTATGATGCATACTGAAAGAGGAAAATATCTCTCTAACGACGAGTGTAAGTACTGGGAAGCTGGTATAAACGATACATATTTTGGTGAATCAATTTGTGATTTATTTATTTCATTTAATTATGATCCAGAACTTTTGAACGACGACACAGATATGGTAGCCCGTCAGATCAAAAGCTTTTTAAAACCTGGCGGTTTTGCAATGGTGGTAAATCCAGGTGTTTGGGCAAATGATCTTGGAAAATATCTAACTATTAACGCACAAGTGGAAACTGAAATTAAAAGATATTCAATGTTTAAAAATGAGAATGTATTAGTGTATGAAAATATTTGATTGCTTTACGTATTTTAATGAAGAACAAATGCTAAAGATCCGCTTGCACGAATTATACTCTTGTGTTGATTCATTCGTAATTGTAGAGGCATCTAAAACCTTTACTGGCAATAGCAAGCCCTTCTATTTAGAAGATATAGGTGAATGGATAAATCCATTCTTGGATAAAATAATTAAAATAAAGGTTGATTTTCCAAAAGATGAAATGACTTCTTGGGAGAGAGAATACTTTCAACGAAACGCCATCATGGATGGTTTATCTTTTGCTAAAAAGAATGACATAATTTTAATATCTGATGTGGATGAAATTATTAAATCATCTGTTATACAGAAATTAAAAAATATAAAAAAACCTGTAGCTTTAGATAATAGGCAATATTTTTGGAATTTTAATTGGCAGGTTCCAGATCACTGCAACCAAACTGCTAGACCAGTTGCGTTGAAATACTCGGAGTTGAAAAAAAATAGTCCACAAAAAATGAGAGAAGCACTTTTGCCAAGAGTACCCAACGCTGGTTGGCACTTTTCTTATTTTTCAGATATTAATAATATTATATATAAGATAGAATCATTTGCGCATACAGAATATAATGAAAATGAATACAAGTCTTTAGAAACTATTAAGCATAGGATTGAAAAGGGAATAGATCCATTTGATAGATTTCCCCTAAAGTATTATGAGATAGATGAAACGTATCCTGTTTATGTGCAAAATAACTATAAATAGGAAAAAGTGATTACTATACTCCTACGATGTATTGATTGTTTAAGGAGTCAAAATGGCCGGTAAAAAGCCCGCAAAGAAAAATGTTTCAAATTCACCCGTAGCTACATTAAAAGTAGAGCTTTTAGGTAAAGCTATTTTATATGTAGGATTGAAGGGCAAAACTTTTAATTGCCCCACATGCAACAGACAGTTCGTACGTGGCATAGTTTATGAGCATAATAATGAAAAGTTCTGCTCAAGAAACTGCATAGGCTGACTAAAATCTTTTTCTTAGAATTGATAGAGCTGCACCTGCAGTTCTTAGCATTCTAGATCCTCCAGTACCAGACGCTACATGGGATGAAGCTTCAGTAGAAGCTGCCAATAAACCTCGCGTTGCACCCGAATGCCTGGTGGCTACCCCTACTCCTTCTTCTATAGTTTTGGGCATTTCTTTAGAAGCAATCCTTGCTGATATTTTTTTAGGCTCATCGCCAATAGAAGAAAATCCATCACGTTCTGCGATCTCAGCCAGGTGCGCTTCATAGGCTGCTTGTTTTCTGGCTGTTTCGGCAGCTGCCTCTGAGATATTTTTTGCATCAGAGCTCAAACCTAATCGTCCATGTTGTCCATATTTTTGTAAAGCTTCATCATATTCAAGAGCATATTTTTCCCCATGTTTTTCCAATATACTTGCCCTAACATCCGCCGTATGTTTTTGAACAAAAGGAAGTTGGGTTTCGTTACCTTTTCCAAAACCAACAGTTGATAAAAGCGCTGCATTAGCATGAATCTCGCCTTTTATTATTGTGTCCATTTCATCAAAAAACTCTCCTGGTTTGAGGGTACCTTTAATCTCATCCATCTTCTTCTGCCCGTACACGAAATGAAAAGGATTTTCTAGACCATCAGTACCGCCGGTTCCAAATGGCATATAATATCCAGTACTTTTAAAAATACCTTCAGTTTTCCCTATCTTTGAAATTTCGTCTGATTGAAAAATTTTATTATATGAATAAGTTTCAGCTCTTGACTCTTCCAGAGAATGATCAACCATTTTTTGAATATACCGATCCTGAGCTGTCATTGGGTTGTCTGGATTTGCGTATCGCAATTCTTCACGCATTGCACCACCATCGCCTATATACAGTCCAGAAGTCTTGGAAGCTGTGTGGCCACGTTCATGAAATACGACTTGAGACGATTTATACATTTTATCTTGATTAATAACTGAAGCATTAATCCCAATAAAATCTTGGATTTCTCCGAATCTTAAACTTGTAGGATTTTCTCCCAACAAAGAGGCTGCTCCTTCAAGATTTTTATTAGCCCTTATCCCAGCCATGCTCATGTTACTACCCCTACCTCGTCCTCTAACAAAGTTATTTCCAACTTTTTCTAGAAACTCTGCTGCGGAACTAACGGTAGTCGCACTACGTCTAGATATTACATTTTCATCTACTACCTTACCAATTCCTATCCCACCTAATGTAAAGACTTTTGGTGAGGTATCCTGCATTGCTGTTGACATAGTTCTTGACAAAAAATCAAGCTTGGTAGGATCTGCAACTGCTCTAGCTTGATCTGTAATATTGAAAATAAAATCGTCGATACTCCTGGTAATTGGAGTGGTCTCAGGTGGAATACTTTTTAGTATAGGTCTATCCATTGTTCCTCATAAGTTATCAAAACATGCTACTATATATACATAGTAACTATCTTTTAGGAGAAAAATGTCAATTTATTGGTTAGCTGAATTTTTAAAAGAAATGGAAAATAAACTTCCTCCGGCAGAACAAGAATATGCCAACGCCCTAATAGGTATAGTGGGTAAGTATGGGAAGCTTTCCAACGGTGATGGCAATGGTATCTGGGTAGGATATGTGCCCGGAATCGAAAACGATAATCTATCTATTGGCGTTAAGTGTGCAAACTGTGCCCTATATGAAGGTAACGGTGTTTGCAAGATCGTAGCTCAGACAGTAGAAGATAATGGCTATTGTAGATTAGCTGCGATTTGGGATGGCGCAGTAGATAGCTCAAAAAAAGATGATGGCAATGAATAACTATTGGCTATCAGAATATAGTTCTCCTGATGATGAGGAAATGCCCGAAGAAGAAATGCCTGAAGATTCTACGGATCCAGATGATCCCGAAGAAAAGTTAAATCCTCGCCAAAGAATGATGTACGATCATTATGAACATTTGGTTGAGATGTTTGGAAAGTTTGACCAGACATCAAAAGCTAACGGAGCACATTATGCTCCGGCTAAAGCTAACCCTTTTATCAAGCAGGGTATGATTTGTTCTAACTGTGTTTTCTTTATGGGTGGTCAGGGATGCGAAATAGTAGCTGGCAAGATTGAGCCTAACGCTGTATGTAAGTTATGGATTATTCCTGAAGATCTTATCTTAGAATAAGATTAATCAGACTCATCCATTTCTTTTTTGATTACAGCACCAAATAATACTATTACTAAAGTGGCAATGCTGATCTTAATTCCCCATGATTGTATATCGCCAGACAAAGTAATAAGAACTAATATGGTTCCAGCTATTGTCCAGGCCTGCTCATAAAGTGCAGCTATTAATTTAGTTATAAATTTTTTCATTATATCTCCCTGTTGTTATTTTCTTCTTGAGGCTCCAGCTACTGGAGCAACAGCAATAACTGCTCCCGCAGCTATAAC
>Ga0102917_1000168_pt1 | contig 21003 bp, 15 predicted proteins | sample Colrivmet1562A02_FD_78201 | JGI IMG/M metagenome (GOLD analysis project Ga0102917, IMG submission 78201) | Estuarine microbial communities from the Columbia River estuary - metaG 1562A-02 | ecosystem: Environmental > Aquatic > Marine > Intertidal zone > Estuary | place: USA: Columbia River...
CAACATTCTGTTGATGAGGTTGTGGTTTCAGCAAGTAAGTTCAATGAGAAACGAAAAGACTTGGCCCAGAAAGTACAGGTGATTTCTAAACAAGAATTGGCCTTAATGAATCAATCGTCCACTGCCGATGTTTTGGCGAATTCCGGGAATGTCTTTGTACAAAAAAGTCAATTGGGCGGTGGGAGTCCAATCATTCGAGGTTTTGAAACCAATAAGGTACTCTTAGTTGTGGATGGCGTTCGTATGAACAATGCCATTTATCGAGGAGGCCATCTCCAAAACGTAATTACCATGGACAATGGGATTATTGATCGGGTAGAGGTGGTCTTTGGACCGGGTTCTGTAGTGTATGGATCCGATGCCATAGGGGGTGTAATGCACTTTACGACTAAAAATCCAACCTTGAGCTCCACCGATAAAACCTTACTCAAAGCGAGCGCCTTTACGCGTTACATGAGCGCAGTAAATGGGTATGCAGCGCATGCTGATGTTTCGGTTGGAACAAAACGGGTTGGTTCTTTGACCTCATTCACCTATTCGAACTTTGGGGATTTGCGACAAGGGTCCCGAAGAAATGATTTCGTTGGAAGTTTTGGGGCGCGGCCATGGTATGTGGAACGCATTTATGGCGTGGATTCAATCATTGTAAATTTGGATAGTAATTTGCAAGTGGGTTCCGCCTATTCGCAACATGACGTGTTGCAGAAATTTACCTTTAAACAAAAGGAAGGGGTTCTGCATAAATTGAATCTACAGCTTTCTAATTCCAGTAAGATTGACCGCTACGACCGCTTAACGCAAACGAGTAATGGGAAACCAAAATTCGCCGAATGGTATTATGGACCTCAATTTCGATTGATGGGTGCCTATACCTTGGAATTGAGTAATGCAACGAACATGTTTGATGCAGCGCGTATCACCCTCGGGTATCAATCCATTGAAGAGAGCCGCATGGACCGCCGGTTTAAGAAGAATTTCTTGAATCACCGCATAGAGAATCTGGATATTTTGACCTTGAATGCTGATTTTTCCAAGAAAAATGGCGCCCATGAATTTCGCTATGGGCTTGACGCATGGCACAATCAGGTGAAATCTACAGCGTTTCAAAAAGATATTGTTGCGGATACGATTGCACCCTTGGATACACGCTATCCAGACGGGGGATCTAATATGATGTCAGCGGCTGCTTATGCAACACATACTTGGGAAATCAATGATAAATTAATCCTGAATGATGGGCTAAGGGCTTCCTACGTAAGTTTGAATGCTGCCTTCACAGATAAAACGTTTTTCCCGTTTCCTTTTGATGAGATTACTCAAAAGCATTTAGCGCTTAATGGAAATCTTGGATTGATTTATATGCCGAATAAGCTCTGGAGAATGTCCTTGAATGGTTCAACTGCGTTTCGTGCACCGAACGTGGACGATTTATCGAAAGTGTTTGAAAGTGTGCAAGGCTCGGCTGTGGTACCTAATCCAAACTTGAAGGCAGAATATGCCTACAATGGAGAGTTTGGTATTAGTCGAGTACTTTCCGAAGGGTTAAGCATTCAAGCCACCGGATATTATACCTTACTTGCCAATGCGCTTACGGTGGGTACCGGAACGTTTAATGGGTCAGATTCGGTAGTTTATGATGGACAATTGAGTCAAGTGATGACAACGACCAACGCGGGGAGGGCCTATGTTTATGGATTTGAGGCGATGTTGTCGGGCAAGCTAAACGATCACCTGAGTATGATAGCCACGGTGAATTATACGAAAGGTAGAAATGTAACCGATAGCATTCCTTTAGATCATATTCCACCAGTTTTTGGCAAAGTGGCGATGGTACATACTTTGGGTAAGTTGCGCACGGAATTGTTCGTAAACTATTCCGGTTGGAAACGATTAGCGGATTACAATATGGTTGGAGAAGATAATTTCGCGTATGCTACACCCTACGGTATGCCTTCTTGGGCTACAATTAATGCGCGCGTGAATTATAATTTCTCTCGTCAGTTGTCGCTTCAGGTAGCCTGTGAGAACATACTGGATCAGAATTATAGAAATTACGCTTCAAATATTTCTGCGCCAGGTCGAAACTTCATTGTTACGCTTCGCGGGAATTTTTAGCTTGTATAATTCTAAAGAGAAAAACGAGGGGAGACCCTCGTTTTTTTTTTGAATAATTATGATACATATAATTAATTCAAATACAATATATGTATAATAAAATTCACCGGGATTTAACCGAAATAATGAAGGTTGTTCGCTTCCTCCCTTGAGGGAGGACTATGGAGGGTGAAAATAGGTATGATCTACAATTATCGTGTGTGCGCCCTACAACAATCTTATCGCAAGTACTCTTCGACTACCCGCACCCAGTTATTTAGTTATTTATTTAATTGCTTAATTCTAAATCGCCTGATTTTTCGCTTGATTTTCTCGATAACTGTTAATGAATCATCGATTCGAACTTCGTTAAACGGGCGTTTTATTCGGAGGACAAACCATTGGTATTCGTCGTGATGCCAAAGGCCATATTTCTGATAAGTCATTAATTCTAATCCGGCATCATCCAGTTGTTGAATTAAGGAGGCAAACGGAACCGGTTGGTCGATCACTTGCAAGGAATCCGCTTCTAAGGCGATGTCATGAGCGATATAGTCTGGGTTTGGCAGGTTAATCACAAACAAGGAATGTACACCCATGTTGTTTGAAATGCGCTTGAAGAGTGCCGCATGCTTTTCCAGTGGAATGTGTTCTAATACATCAATCAAGGTAATGAAATCCGGCGTAGTTAACGAAGTTTCGAAGGCAGTAATGTCTTGCGTACTGAAGGTAATGTGTGTTGCTCCAAATTTCGTTTTTCCATAGTCAATCGATGCTTCGCTAATGTCTATGGCATGAATTTTCCCTTGGTTCACGGTTCGTTTTAAGAGCGAGGTCATCATCCCGATGCCACATCCCAACTCGAGCACTGAACTTTGATTAGAAAAGCCAAGCGCTTTCATTCGTTCATATACCCCATAAATTCGGTCATTGATTCCTGTGTTTGCTTGTTCAGCAACGTATTGATCGTAGAATGCCGTGACCTCCGTTGATTCTTTTTTCATTTAAAAAAACGTATAGTGAAGGGGTAGTTACCAAGTTCGCCCCGGTTGGCTTTCAACGCTGCAATAATCACGTAAATAAAGTATACTAGACTTGAAACGGAAAGCACAATGATTAATATGAGCATGATGCCGAAAGACCAAGCGATACTCGCGGCGCTTTCCTCCTGTGCCCCAACAAACAATAAAACAAAGAACAATAAGAATAACAGCACTACTATTACATAGCTAACAACGATGGAAAGCATGAAATTCATAATGTTCTTTCCTTGCTGATTAATTAGTTCGTTTTGATGTTTGAATTGTTGCCACATCACAATAGGAAGGACAATCCCTGCCATGGGAATGATTGAAGAGGCCAGTTGACTAAGGTGCATGAACATACAGTACGTATTCAACTCCATCCCCCAGGGTTTAAAGGATTGTTGTTCCCAATCAATATCTATTATTTCGTCGCTTGGTGTATTCATTTTTTGGTTACGTAGGTGTGTTTTGCGGGTAAGTAAAAGAACTCATGCAATAACTTGGTTCTTTTGGTTAGTATTGGTTTAGCTACATTAAACTGTTTAACCGTATCGGATAAGCTTGTGTTAGCCTCATAAATTTGAATGTTTTTTCTGGGGTTTATCGCGGTGGCGATATATTCAAAAACGAAGGCCTTAGCCTGAGGAGAGCCAAGTTCATCAAACAATGGCCATTCAAAATAGCGAGTAGGCGTATGATTCTCTACGGTGAAAAATGCGCGGTAGGCACTATTTCGAATTCGATAGGTAACCAATACATCGCTGTATTCGGTTGAGGTAATTGGTTCAAAAGAAATTTCGAGCGGAAGGTAGGGTGAAGAGGGTACTGCAATCGCTGGGGAAATCAAATCTAACCCGCCATCATAATAAAAAATGTAATTGTAATTGCCTACATAACCAATCTCTGCAAGTTTTGCTGCATTGGGAGATTGCTTGGCCTTTTCGAGGGCATAATTGAATCGATTCACTGTAATGATGGCATCTTCCAATTCATCTCCATCGAGATTTGCTCGACTAATGTTCATGGTGTACGCTTCGGTTCCCGCAATGGTTAATTGAGCTTCTACATGCCGAGCGGCTCTACTGCGTAAATCGTTTCCTTGGTGTGTGGATGTTTCTTCTGGCGTATCAGATGCAGCATCGGTTTGTTCATTGCCGCAAGCAAATAAAATCAAACTAAAACAAACCATGGTAACTACTGATTTCATTGGGCTAGCACTTCATTTACGTGGTTGATTGCTTTTTCAAGTTGAGCACTCCGTGTCAAAACCCCCGTGTCAAAGGCAATGGCGTCTGCCGCGGGTTTCAATGGACTCGTTGCTCGTGTGGTATCGATTTGATCCCGCGAAGCCAAGTTTTCCTGTACCGATTCCAAGCTGATTTCCGGGGAGGTTTTTAGCATGTCTTTGTGTCTTCGCTCGGCGCGTACTGCAAGCGCGGCATTAACAAAAAACTTCAAATCCGCATTAGGAAATACTACGGTACCAATGTCTCGTCCATCCATGACAATTCCACCGTCTTGACCCATGATGCGCTGCAGATCAACGAGTTTTGTTCGCACGGCAGGAATTACAGCAACGAGCGATACAATCGATGATATTTCACTGCTTCGTATGGCTTCATTGATGTCCATCCCATTCAATAGTAAGGGCCGATTATTTCTTGAGTCAGGCACCCCAAAACTTAGATTGATTTGATCAAGTTGGTCAATTAGCCCTTGCTCGTTTATTGCATTATTGGATACTAATCCATGACTGGATGCGAAATAGGCGACACCGCGATACATCGCTCCTGTATCAATAAACAGGTAACCAAGGGCATCGGCTAAATCTTTTGCCAAGGTACTTTTTCCACTTGAGGCATAGCCATCAATGGCAATGATTAGTTTTCGCTTAGTATGCATGGAGGTCAAAGGTAATTAATTGAGCTCAAACAATGAGCTAAATCGCACCAAACAACCTTCATTCTATTCCCTAACGAAGCGAATGAGCTCTGCACGCTGTTGGTTGTATACCCCTATAAAATAGCTACCAGCAGCCAATTTGTGAGACATCTCAATGGTGTTTTTTGCCACGCCATTTACAGCACCTAATTGGAAGCTTGAAACTAATTTCCCGTCCGTGGTAAACAACTTGCAATCTACGACATCGCCTATGATTCCTTGGATTTCCAATTCAAAAACTCCCTTATTTGGATTCGGATATAATAAGGTCAATTCGAACCCATCTTCATCGGCTATTCCTTGGGTTTCTTCCACAATAACTTGTACAGTACCGATGCATCCATTGACATCTTTTACGTAGCATGTATACGTCCCTGGTGCCAAATTACTGAACAATACTCCCGAATAGAAATTGATACCATTCATACTATAAGTATATGGCATGTTACCTCCGGTACCACTGATTGTTACGGTTCCGTTGGTTCCAGTTGAAGGAGTAGCCACAGCCGAAGCAATGATTTGCGATGGCTCCACTACGGTCGTTTGGAAGGTTTGTACACATCCATTGGCATCCTGAGCACCAATGGTATAGGTTCCAGCGCCTAGATTGCTAAAGGTGCTCGCATTTCCAAAGGTTCCGCCATTGATATTATAGGTAAGTGTTCCTGTTCCGCCCGTTGCTGTAGCTATCACGCTACCGTTTGTTTCTCCAAAACAAGTTATTGCGGTAGGAACTGCATTTAATGAAATGGCTGACGGTTCGGTAATGGTAGCCGATACAGTACCAACACATCCGTTAGCATCCTTTGCATACAAGGTGTAAGTTCCTGCGGATAATCCGTTAAAGGAATTTGATGCTTGATACGTAACACCATTTTGTGAATAGGTATATGCAGCTTGTCCACCTGATGCACTCAATTGAATGCTTCCGTTGCTTTGTCCGTTGCATAAAATTTGGGTTGGGGTAGCGGTTGCAGTAATGCTTACCGGTGGATTCAAGGTAAAGGTTCCTTGTCCGGCACAGGCATTCGCATCGTTGACCGTGTAATTTATTACACCAGCAGGTAGATTAGAAAATACGCCATTTCCTTGCGCGGCCCCTCCATTAATCGAGTAGGTATAAGGTGCTGAACCCCCAGTGGCGGTAAGTGTAATTTGACCGTTACTTCCCGTACAACTTGGTGTGTTATTAATAGCATAGGTTACATTCAGTAGATTACCTCCAATCGTTAATGTCATGGTAAAGGCATCGTTGCAAGCGTTTTCGTCTGGTGAAATTCCATTAACGCCAGATGCTGATAGAACCACGGTGTTATTCCCTGAAACCAATCCTGAAACAGTCACGAAAATAGTATCGGTTGAATTCAATGCATTCAATTGGTTTGAATTGTATGACACACTCGTAGGTGCACCGTTTCCAACTTGCCAAGTAAACGTTCCTGTGGTAATCGGCGATGTTCCTAAATTTTGAATGATGACTCCAAGTTGTGTATTAGCTCCACACAAGGTAGCTGGATTAACTACATACGCATTAGTGACACTGGCATCGTTTGCATCTGGATTCATTTTTATTGCTGCTACACGTGAACGCGTAGAGTTCGCATCGCGGTAAACACCGGTATAATAAAACGTCTCCCCGTCAAAATCGTCAATCGCCATGTGGTGATAATCTCCCCAACGCGTATCGCCCGTTTTTGAGGATGCCCCTGCAACAATCGTTGTTTCTGCCATGGTCATTTGCCCCAGTGGATCACACGGTTTTCTTCCGGTCATTTTGATGGAAGGAAAGTCACCCGCTGTATTACTTGAAGTAGAATAAGCCATGATTATATTTCCGTGTTTGTCAATATTTATTGCTGGCATCCATCGATTGGTGGTGCCCGGTGCGTATGTACCTTCTTGATATAAGGTCCAGTTGGCTGCAGTACTTCCACTTGGTCGACGAAGTTCGCACCAACGAACACCCGCTCGGTCACTTCCATTCACATCCGTTGCTAAACATGCAAGGATGGTTTGATGATCATTAAATACACGCATTGGCGACTTGAACATAACTGTTTCACGAAGTGGGTCAAGTTTTACGGTAGTTCCAGGTTGCGGTACACAGGTAAAGCTGGTAAGACCACACAACTTCGAATCGATTTCAGCAATGGAGATGTCTTGAATTTTAGCTACGGTAGCCGTGGTATTATTCCAATTGATGGTCATTTCCCATAATTCAATCCAATCGTTTGTTGGACTGTCCGGAGAACCATTGGAGTGTGATTCATCATCGCGATGACGAATAAATAATGGTTTCATTCCAGCTGGTGCCGCTAGGTCGCCTTCGATATCAACCGGAGTGATGGATTGAAAGCCAAAGCCATTTAATGAATACCCAATTGGAATCCCAATAAACGGTGAAGCAGCTCCTGTTAATAAGCTACTTAATTTCATGGCATAAATACGTGGAGGTCCGCCCTCATTGGTGGATACCAAAAAGGCATCTGAGGTAGGAGAGAATCCCCACTTTGGATAGTCAGGAAAAGACGGACAAGTAAATTGATAGGTATGGTATGCGCCTTGAGGATTACTCGTTTGAGAAACGTGCAAAAGCAACTTGTTCCCAGAATTAGAGAATTCCATTAAAAACCATCTTCGAGCTGGTTTGTAATACAATACGATGGGATCTCCAAGACCTGCCGGACCCCCTAAGGATTGCATGGTTACAGAGCTTGCGATGGTTGCACCCGTAAGTTTATTAAAAATTCGGTAAACCGCACCGCCTCCGGAATTGGTTGATGCGATAGCCACTAAACTGTCTGCGTCTACCGTTGGGTCGGGAGGCGACATGTTTTGTCCAAGTCCATTTCCTTGCCAAACGATATTTGCACTGGCTGTTTTTTCAGTTGATTCATGTTGTTGCCAAACCCAATCTGGATTATGCGTTTGTGATTGGTCTACAACGGCTTCTTCGCGCCCTTTAAAGTTTGGTTTAATAACCACGGTATTTGGCTGTGCATCCTTTGGACTAACCGGTACCAAATGGCTTACGGTTGGGGTAAAGTTTCCATAAAACTCAGATTGTTGCGCTGAAAATTCAAAAGGAACTAATGGTAAAAGTAGGAGTAAAAGTTTTTTCATAATTTGATTTTGCGATGGAAAGATAGCGTAAATTTGTTTGAAATTCGCATTCGTTGAAAACTCTAAATGCGTTGTTAATTTCTATTTAAAATGCGCTATAAAATTTTAATCTCTCCAGCTAAGAATTTACGAAAACATGTATTTAACGACCATGATCGCTTGAGTGTTCCGAAATTTTTGGCGGAGGCCAAATTAGTGCATCGTTCCTTGGCTAAACTTACCCATGGAGAACTGGTTGATTTAATGAGTGTATCCGCAAAGTTGGCCAGTGAATCGAAACAAATGATAAAACTCTGGGATCACAATTTCTTATATCGAGCGGTTGAAATGTTTGACGGGGAAGTATACCGTGGACTAGCAATTGATACGCTTTCTGATGCGTATAATGAGGTGCTTTCAGATCGCTTACGCATCCTTTCTGGATTATATGGGATATTGCATCCGAATGATTTAGTGGCTCCCTATCGTTTAGAAATGAAGACCAAATTACCCGTAAAGAAAGCAGAAAATTTATATCAGTTTTGGGGAGATAAGGTAGCGAAACATTTAAAGAAGGATACTGATTTTTTAGTGAATTTAGCCTCAGATGAATACAGCAAAGTGGTGCTACCGTTTTGGGATAAAGACAAGGTGATTACTCCGGTGTTTATGGAGGAGAATGAGGGTAATCCAAAGGTCGTGATGATGTATGCCAAGAACGCACGAGGAAAGATGGCTCGATTTCTAATCGAACATCGGATAGAGAATCTATCAGATATGCACGGTTTTGATGTGGATGGGTATCGCTTCGATAAAGAACGCTCCCAAGAAAATCGATGGGTATTTCTTCGCTAAAAGATCCACTTAAAGAAATAGAAGCCCCAAACAATAGAAAGGATTAATACAAAGGTGAAGTTGATAATGATCCCAACTAAAAATCCGATGAAGGTGCCAAATGCTGCTTTTAGCGCTCGTTTATAATCTTTCCAGTCTAAAATCAATTCTCCGATGAAAGCCCCAACGAATGGGCCCACAATATATCCCATGGGAATCGGGAAAATTATCCCTGCAATCATGCCAATGTATGAACCCCTTACCCCATATTTCGATCCTTGAAATACTTTGGTTCCATAGGCAGGGATTGTCCACTCCAATACCATGCTCACCGCGGCAATTAATGCGGTAACGATAAGTATCCAAATGGGAATTTCTGCTTCAGAAACAAAAAAGAATAACAAGATGCCCAACCATGCAAAGGGTGGTCCGCTCAATGCGGGTAGGAAGGAACCTACAAATCCTAAGATAATCGCGCAAATAGAAAGAATGATGAGGAGTATATCCATGGATTACAAACTAAAATGTTCAGATTTTTCAAGTATCTCCCAGGTGTGATCTGAGAGTAATTTAACCGTAGCTAAAAACACGAGGCTCGTTTGACTGCGTCCCCAATCCGATGGAGAAACAAGGGAGAGCAAGTACTCACTCTGTTTTTGATACAAATGGTAGGTGTGATGAATTAGGGGTTCGAACTTCAAATTACATTGGTAGATGAGTTCCGAAATTTCTCTTCGTTCTTGAATGGCTTTAGCCTGCGTAGCGAGCAGTTGAATTTGGTCGTAAATTTGCTTCAATTGCACGTCCGTTTGGTACTCCATGGCACGCAAGGCACGACTTTTTAGTTTCCCCTCGTCCTCCGGTTTGATTGGCATGCTTCCCGCATGATGTGCATACGGCAAAAAGCCAGGGTTTTCTGCGATTTTATCTGGGTCAATTGGATTTACGAAAGTTGATTTCTGCTCATTCATTTAACGTTAATTTACTAAGTTGTTCGCCTACTAATGAACCAATGGCTACACCCATTCCCCCCATTCGGACCCCAACGATGAGGTTTTTATGGAGTTTTTTAACAAGGGGCTGCTTGCTTGTTCCTACCCCCATGGTCCCTGCCCACTGGTACTCAATTTCAAACGTTTGAGATGGCAGAATGTTCGTTTTTAACAGGGAAATAAGCGCTTGTTGAATGTGTTCGGTTGGCTTCATAGAATAGGTGTTCTCCGCTTTGAAATCTAAATTTCGTCCACCCCCTAATAACACACGAGTTCCAATATTTCTTAGATAATAATAGCCACAATCCAAATGAAAGGTTCCTTGGATTTTTAAGTTAGAAATCGGGGAGGTCACCAACACTTGTGCTCGTGCAGGTTCAACCGCTAACGGAAGCAATTGCTTAGCAAATCCGTTGGTGCAAACCACAACTTTGTGTGCAAATAGTTCGCCGTGAATCGTTTCGATTTGCACACCGTTTTCATTCGGTTCTACCCCGTTGACTTGTGTGTTATACAAGAATTTGATACCTAAATCAACACAGCGTTGGTGAAGTTGAACGATGAGTTTATTCGTGTGAATACTACCTTCCAAGCGATTAAGGTATGCTTCGTTAAAACCCCTAAAACCGGACGCTTCAATTTTACCTGTGTCGATACTAAAACACGAATCCTGCCCGCTTATTCGCTTCACGTGTTGATTGAAGTAATCCAACATATCCGGATCAATGGGCTTCTCGTTAGCCAGTAAATCCCAAGATCCAGATGCTTCATAATTTATGGTGTTAGGGTTTACCACTTCAAATAAACGAGTTAATCCCTCATAGCGCATGGCCACGGTGTCCCATACGTCAGTTTCGCTCATGTTATTCAAATCATCGCGCAGTTCGGTAGGACTTCCAAAACAGGTGAATCCCGCGTTTTTGGTGCTCGCTCCCGTGGGAAGATAACCGCGCTCCAGAACCACCACTTTTAACTTGGGTTGTGTTCGTTTTATCGCTATAGCCGTAGTCATACCAACGATTCCTGAACCAATGATGGCCACATCGATTTGTTCAATGTATTCTTGTTTTTCCCAGTAACTAAGGTCTTGAAATGGAAGCATTTTATTTTCTCGGTTTAATTGCCGAAATTTGTATGTGCTAAAGTAACATTTTGTTACGTAGGAATCGATTAATCGTTAGGGTTGCATGAAATTATACGTCTACATCTTGGTTGCGCTTTGCTCTGTTTCGCTGCACGCGCAGGAGCTTAAAGTTGTTTTTACGGGTGATGTTACCAATCAGTCTAACACTCCGCTTAAGGGTTCCATGGTTTATTTAATTCAAAATCAAATCACGCTAGATGCCAGCATCGTTGGGAATAAAGGTGGATTTGTGATTTCTTCCCTTGTTAAAAAAAATGTTCCCGTTGTATTGCAAGTTTCTAATCCTGGGTATGTTACCCAACGGTATCAATTTAATCTAGATGGGATAAATATTCCCAAACGAACGTTAAATTACACGATTAAGCCAATCGATACCTTGTCGGTTGCTTTAGTTCCCGTAAATCCATTAATAACCTTTACGGTTACAGATAAAGACTTTGCCGACAAATATAAATGGGATGATAAATCCCAACACTGTTTGCCCGATTTAGTGCACAGAAAGAAATATGTAGATTCCTTAAATCAGCGAATTAAAGATGAAGAAGGGCGACAATTGATTCAGGTGTTTAAAGGGAAGAGCACGTCGTTTGAACAAGTTAAAAATTATCAATTGGCGATTCAGTATTTAGATTCGGCAGCTAAAAAAGCGACCCTATATAAGTTACAAGATTCTACCATTGACCGAAAGAAAACGCTGTTGCAGAAAGCGTTAACAGAGCAGTCCAAGGAAATTGCCAAGAAGCGAGAGCTTGATAGCTTGTATCGCATAGGAGATTCATTGCTGGCCGTTTTAAAATTTAAAGAAGCAGAAGCGCCTTATAAGTTAATTCTTAAAAAGGACCCAACTGCGGAAAAAGCCAAAACGAAATTGGCCTCGATTGCAGGAATGGTCAAAGAAGAAGGGGCAAGACAAAAAGAACTCGCAACCTATAAAACCAATCGAACCGCTTGTTATAATGCGGTCAAGGGTAAGAAGTATGCAGAAGCCATCAAGTCAATTCAAAAAAATCTCACATTAACACGCGTTCCTCAGAGTTACAAAGATGGTATCCCTAAAACGGTGGATTCGTTGAATGTGCTGCTAAAAGAAGAGAATTTACAAAAAGAATTAACCACTGAACTTAATAAATTTAAAGCAGCAAAATCTAAAGTTGATTTAAGTGGAATGAAAGGTTCCATAGACAAAATCCAAGGTATTTGTTCAAACTTTAAAGACAGCACTAAACGTAAATCGGTGAATCCAGAATTGGACAAATTAGTGAATTCACGCGTGGATGAGGATATTCGTAATGCGTACAAATTGCATTCAAATGGTAAAACAGATTACGACAAGGCCATTGGAGAGTATGAGAAGATCAAAGGATTTATCACGCTTATTTCTGATTCTGCTTTAAAAAAACAACGTTTATCGGAAGCAGATATTAAAATTGCTGATGCTAGAAAAAACAAAGAGGAAGCCAATCAAAAACTTCAGCAAACGCTTACTGCGTTCAATAATTACTTGGATTCATTAAGTTTCAATCCGCAACTTTCGCCAACATATACGGCTCGCTTGACTAAACTCAAATCAATGCTTACTGCACCGCCATTTAAAACTGGTTATAAGGAAAAGCCGATGGTGGATATGATTGCTCGATACAAGAAAGTAGAACGGTATTTCTTGGATAATAAAAAATCAGTGCCACTGATGAATCAAAAAGATTCAATTAAAGCCTTGGCGGTAGCAAATGAACTGTTGATTAAAGCAGGTGCCAATGACTTAGGTAAATTGGAGGTGGCATATCTTACCGCTAAGGTAGATTCAATAAAACTAAAGGTTTCACCACTTAAACCACAAGTCGCCAATACCGTTCGAGGAACTAAAATTCTTCCTCCGAGCGGAGCAACCTTGGTTGGGGGCAATACACAGGACGCTTTTGACGAATTATCCTTCACTGCAAAACGAAATGAAGCATTGAACAAGGAAGCTTGGGATCAATTAAAGGAGTCTGTTAATAGTAAGAATTTTGAGGCGGGACAGCAAGAGGAGCTTCGCAGTGATTCACAGCAAGCGTTCATGGAGCGGCACGAAACTACGCGAGCGGTATTGAGTATGGAGGAGGCTGAATTAGCGAAAGCCCGGGAATTACAGAATATTCAAACCGTTGAAACCACCTTAAAAGCGGTTGACAAAAGAAGCATCGAAAACCTTGAATTAACTAATCGCCTGGCGGATGAATCGGTTAAGACAAAGGATGTGATCGATCAAGTGAATTTAAAACAAGGGATTCAAAATGATGCTGCACGTCAAAACACACGTGAATTCGTTGATTCTATGAATACGCGACGTGAGGTACTTGCAACAGATGAAAGCCTTAGAAATAAAGCCCATGAGGTAGATCAGCGGGAATTTTTAGACGATAATGAGAAAACGCGAGTGAATCAAGAATTGTACGTTGAACGGCAGCACAAAAGTGGACAGCGCGCGCAAGAGAAAATTGCTGATTATGTGGATACACGAACATATAGTCCGAATTATTTAAAGGACACCGCAGGAAATTGTTTGAAGTGGAATCACATGACAGAGTTTATTTATCAGTACCAAAATGAACTTGGTTTTACAACGAGCATCTTGGTTCGTAGGGTAGTGGTAAATAAAGATGGATATGGAGTAATTTATGAAAAAATCACCTCTGATTCTGGTAAATGTGCCTATTCCCTTAACGGTCAACCTATCCCAGAAACGATTTGGTTGCATGATTCAACGGGAGAATCCATTTTTATTCAAGATGGACCTATTGAACCGGTTGGTTGCCAGTAGTTAAAAATTCATTGTCAGTAAATCGTTAGCGTTCTCCGCTTTTAATTGCTTTAGCCTCTTAGATTTGTAATAAAAAAAATGAACATTCATTTCATTGCAATCGGAGGAAGTGCGATGCATAATTTGGCCATTGCGCTAAACCGAAAAGGACATCACGTAACAGGGTCAGATGATGAAATTCTAGATCCATCAAAATCAAGGTTGAACCGCGAAGGAATTCTGCCTGAGGCGGAGGGTTGGTTTCCTGATAAAATTAATACACAAGTAGACGCCATTATTCTTGGGATGCATGCCCGAGAAGATAATCCTGAATTATTAAAAGCCAAGGAATTGGGAATTCCTGTGTATTCTTATCCTGAATATTTGTACGAGGCAAGTAAGGATAAAATTCGAGTTGTAATCGGTGGAAGCCATGGTAAAACTACCATTACATCCATGATTTTACATGCAGCAAAATCCTTGAACTTTCCCTTGGATTATATGGTTGGAGCACAATTAGAAGGCTATGATTGCATGGTGCAACTTACGGATACAGCGAAATATATGATTTTAGAAGGGGATGAGTACCTGAGTTCACCCATCGATCGTCGACCAAAATTCCATTTGTATAAACCGAATATCGCCTTACTCAGCGGTATTGCTTGGGACCACATCAATGTGTTTCCAACCTTTGATAATTATGTGAATCAGTTTAGGATATTTATTCAGTCTATTGAACCGAATGGTAGGTTGATTTTTAATGCGAATGATCCAGAAATCACCACCTTAGTTCATGAATCCAGTACGATTAAAGCAACACAAGCGATTCCGTACGAAACCCCATCGTTTGAGGTGACGGAAGAGGGTACCTGTCTTCATGTGAATGGAAATACCTATCCGTTACAGATTTTCGGTGATCATAATTTACAGAATTTGATGGGTGCGATGTTGGTGTCGGAACAAATGGGAATCAATACGCATGACTTTTTAACGGCCATGGCCGATTTTACAGGCGCCGGTAAACGTCTACAAAAAGTGGTGGATCACAAGTCCTTTATAATGTTTAAAGATTTTGCGCATTCACCGTCCAAATTGAAAGCCACGACAGCAGCGGTTAAACAGCAATATCCAGGTAAGAAACTAATAGCCTGTATGGAACTGCATACCTTTTCTTCCTTGAAAAAAGAATTTTTGCCACACTACATGGATGCCATGCGCGCCGCAGATTTCCCACTGGTTTATTTTAATCCCCAAGTAGTTGCGCACAAAAAGTTGGAACTTATAAGTAAAGAGGATGTGTCGCAAGGCTTTGGTGGAAATGTATTTGTAGCAAACGAAACCCAAGAAGTATTGGATTTTATTCACAGAAATAGGCAAGAGGGTTGTGTGCTACTTATGATGTCTTCTGGTAATTTCGATGGAATTAACTTCGAAGCATTAGGTAATCAAATTCTTGAATCACTCGTTGTTCCTGAATAATAATCTTCGGTAGATAATAGCAATTAATATGCTATTAAAGAGTGTGTAAAGCGTCATTCCTAAGAGGCCAATAACAAATGTGAAGCTCGCGCTTGCAATCATTTTGGCTTGTTGTAAGCTCATTTTTGTGATTTCCTTGTCTGATTTGTTCGCTAAGTCAGGATTTTTAGCGCGAATTTTATCAATGTTTTTCGGGTTCTTTAGTAGTTCCTTTGCCTGATCGATTTGATATTGATTGTATTCGGGATGAATTTTAGCATAAAAAAGATAAATGAATCCGCTTACAATCAGGGTATAAATCATCCCCGTTCCAATACCTTTTTTCATGTCTTGAAGAAAATTGGCTGGATTCACTTCCTTTCGCTTTAAGTAATACAAAGAGAGCGAGATGGTTAGCGTAAGCAATAACATGTTAATCAGCACAAATACTTGAACGCTTCCAAAGGTGAATAACCCTAAGATAAATGCCATTTGCTTGATGAGAATCCACAGAAGGGCAAGACCTATCGGAATAAAATATATGCGATTCATTAGCTATTCATTGAAACCAAAAACTCTTCATTAGAACGGGTGTTTTCCATGTGAGACTTCAAGAATTCCATGGCTTCAACCGGGTTCATATCAGCAATAAACTTACGAATCAACCATACCCGTTGAAGGACATCCTTACCTACCAATAAATCTTCTCTACGTGTTCCAGAAGCGGTAATATCAATCGCCGGGTAAATTCTGCGGTTAGAAATTTTACGGTCTAACTGAAGTTCCATGTTACCTGTACCTTTAAATTCTTCGAAGATAACCTCGTCCATTTTAGATCCTGTTTCGGTTAATGCCGTGGCAAGAATGGATAATGAACCACCATTCTCGATTTTTCTGGCCGAACCAAAGAATCGTTTAGGTTTATGTAGAGCGTTTGCATCAACCCCTCCAGAAAGTACTTTTCCGGATGCTGGAGATACCGTATTGTATGCACGCGCTAAGCGCGTGATGGAATCAAGTAAAATGCATACGTCATGTCCGCACTCAACCATGCGTTTCGCTTTTTCAAGCACCATGTTAGCTACCTTAACGTGACGTTCAGCCGGTTCATCAAAGGTTGAGGCAATTACCTCCGCTTTAACGCTTCGAGCCATATCCGTAACCTCTTCCGGGCGTTCATCGATTAACAAGACAATTAGGTATGTTTCAGGATGGTTAGCTGCAATGGCATTCGCAACATCCTTTAACAACATCGTCTTTCCTGTCTTTGGCTGCGCCACAATCATACCACGTTGTCCTTTTCCAATCGGTGCAAATAAATCCATTACACGCGTGGAAAGCGTCTCTTGCGCATGTCCGGTTAATTTAAATTTTTCATCCGGAAATAAGGGGGTTAAATATTGGAACGGTACACGGTCACGTATATACGAGGGGTCGCGTCCATTGATTGACTCAACTTTTACCAATGGGAAGTATTTTTCACCTTCTCTTGGCGGACGGATTGTACCTTTTACGGTATCACCTGTTTTCAAACCAAACAACTTAATTTGGTTTTGACTCACATAAATATCATCGGGTGAAGGCAAATAGTTATAGTCTGATGATCTCAGAAATCCATATCCATCTTGAATGACTTCAAGCACACCTTCGGCGGTTACGATTCCAACTAGGTCATATAAATCCTCTTTCGGTTTAACGGGTTCTTGTGTTTCCCCTTCATTGGAAGAAGCATGTTGCTGAGGCTGGTGTGGTTTGCGGTCGCGTTGTTGTTGATGCTGATGCTGATGTTGTGGTTTTCGTTCAGTTTTCACTGGAGCTTCGCTCGGTTTTTCTGTTTTGCTTTCTTCAGCAACCGGTTCAACCCCAGCAGGTGGAGTCGTTGGTTCTGAATCGAAGGGCAGGGTAGGAGCAGGAGCATCAGCGCCTTCCTTTTCTGATTTCGGTTTACGTGGACGAGTTTTGCTTCGTTCAGCTGGTGCCGTTTCTTCAGGAGCAGTTGAAGCTGGTGCATTTTCTGAATTACCAGTTAATGCGCTTATTAATTCTGCTTTTTTTAAGGTTTGAGCGTTAGGTACTCCAAATGTTTCAGCAATAATGCGTAAATCATTTAAACTTTTACCGGATAATTCTTTAATGTCCATAAAGGGTGTGATGTGTGAAAAAAACGCGAATAATGCGTGAGAGAGAATTCGAATGCAAGTTTATTAAAAAAAAAGGACTTTCACATGAGTCATCGTAATTAATCATGTTTTTCTTTTTTTCTTTTTCGCTGCTGGAAATAATATATTATTGAGAATCAATCGATAACCCGGAGAATTGGGGTGCAGATTTAAATCTGTGGGAGGATCTCCTACAAAGTGCTGATAATCCTCTGGGTCATGCCCGCCATAGAACGTCCACATGCCTTGACCGTATTCTCCATGTAAATAGCGTGCCGTGCCGATGGATTTTGTCTCGCCCATTATCAATACATTCGGTTTAACAAATTCCTTGTGAAAATCGGTAGATTGTCCCATGAATCCTTTTATGGTTGACGTATGACACTGGGTAAGCATGGTTGGAACAACATCCCATTTGGCGGAATATTCGAACAAGGTGAAATAATCTTCTTGTTCACGAATCGTCGCATTGTTCCGCAAATTGGAGGCGTCCAAGTTGGAATACTCATAGAAGTACGGATCACGATTCAGCGTGAAGTTTTGAAAGGCCAGTGATTTCGTAAAGTCTAGTTTATTTTGTGCGTTGGGATCCGCCGCGTCACCGTCGTATATATTATCGCAAATGTCAACGCCGTTCGCACTTAACGCGATGTCATAGCTGTCCGTTCCGCTGCACATCGTGAACAAAAATCCACCGCCCATGACGAAATTCTTAATGTTTTGAGCTACCGCCAATTTCAATTGAGAAACCTTTTTGAAGCCCAGCATCCGTGCATTGGATTCCGCCACCTTAACTTGCTCTTTATACCAAGGTTGAAACGAAGCAGAACTATAGAATTTACCGTACTGTCCGGTGAAATCCTCATGGTGAAGGTGCAGCCAATCGTATTTAGGCAGAAGACCCATTACAATGGCGGAATCGTAAATCTTATCGTATTTAATTTCGGCATATTCCAATACCATGGTCACTGCGTCATCCCACGGCTGTTTGTTCGGGGGTGTGTAAACCGCAATTTTTGGGGCTTTTTCTAGCTGAATTACCTCCATATTAACTTCGGGATTAGCGATTTCTGTTTTTACTGAATTCACTTGTCCGTCTGTAAGTACCTGGTATTTTACCCCGCGAATTTTTAATTCTCGCTCAATTTCTTGAAGATGCGGCATCAAAAAGGCACCTCCTTTATAGTTTAGTAGCCATTCAATCACCACTCCATTATCCAAGCACCAATAGGCAATCCCGTATGCTTTCAGGTGATTACTTTGACTATTGTCCATCGGTACCAATAACTGGGTAGCCCCAAGCTTAAGGCTTAAGGCAATGAACAAAAGAAAAAAGCTTACTTTTTTAATCATTAGAATGGAACGGTTTGGTCTCCCTCAAAATTAAAATCTTTATCCGATTGATTCATCTTACTTTGAATGGTAATCGTGTTAGAATCTTGATTAAAACTCGAAAGTGCCGCAGAGTTACTTTCTCCAAAATCTCCTAAGGACGAAGCATCATTCATATTTTCAAAGCGTGCATATTTCGCTTCGAAGCGCATGCGTACCGTATCCGTTTTACCATTTCTGTGTTTAGCAATAATGAACTCAGCCATATCTTGGGTTGAATTTCCATGATCATCCTTGTAGATTTTATAATATTCCGGACGATAAAGGAACGACACAATATCCGCATCTTGCTCAATGGCACCTGATTCCCGTAAATCGGAAAGCATCGGTTTTTTGTCGCCAGCACGTTGCTCCACGGAACGACTTAGCTGGGCTAAGGCGATAATCGGTATATTCAATTCTTTTGCAATTTCCTTGATGGATCTTGAAATTGTGGAAATTTCTTGTTCACGGTTTCCGTTATTCCTTCCGTCTTTGGCTGACATTAACTGCAAGTAATCGATAATTACTAACTCAATGTTGTATTGTGCTTTAAGTCTTCGGCATTTTGCACGAAAATCAAAAATACTTAAGCCGGGTGTATCATCAATGAAAATTGGCGCGGTAGTTAATTTGGGAATCCGGGCGTGTAATTGGTGGAATTCATGGTCTGCTAAATCCCCTTTTCGCAATTTTTCGGAGTCAATTTTCGCTTCACCAGCAATGAGTCGTTTCACTAATTGAACGGAAGACATTTCCAGGGAGAAAATGGCAACACCCATTCCATGTTCAACGGCGGTATTTCTAGCGGCAGAAAGTACAAATGCGGTTTTTCCCATACCCGGACGTGCAGCTACTACAATCATATCCGAACGCTGCCACCCTGAGGTGATTTTATCTAATTCAAGGAATCCGGAAGGAATTCCAGAAACCCCGTCTCCGGTCGCTCGGGCCTTCTCAATCTCTTCAATGGCATCTTTTACAACACTCGACATCGCATTTACCTGCTTTGTCATGTTGTTCTCTCCAATTTGAAAAAGTCCGGTCTCCGCCTTATTCAAGAGATCAAATACATCTACTGTGTCATCGAAGGCATCCTTAAGAATATCTGTACTCACCCGAATCAATTCACGCTTAATGAACTTTTCAGCAATGATTCGTGCGTGATACTGAATATGCGCCGAGGAGGCAACCCGGTTTGTTAATTGAGAAACATAGCCCACACCGCCTGCTGCAGTTAATTCCCCATTTTTTGCCAAACGTTCCGTTACTGTAACTAAATCCACAGGATTCGTGGAGGCAAATAAGTCACGAATCGCCTTGAAAATGTACTGGTGTTTTGGGTCGTAGAAACTTTGCTCGTTTAGGATATCAATGGTATCGTTAACAGCATTTCGCTCCAACATCATGGCGCCTAATACAACCTGTTCCAACTCTACCGCTTGCGGTGGTATACGGCCCATTTCATTGGTGAAAGCGGTCGCAACTTTTGCGCGTGTACTTGGCTTACGCGATGTATCCTGTGGTTCCATTATAAAATATATTGAGTGAAATGTACTGAGGTTAACCAGTCATCAAATGTACTAAAAAGCACCGGTTTTTCTATGGGTTGTTTATAACTATTTTAAGGAGTTTTTAGCTTCCTTGGTGCCGATGTGTTCCGTGATATAATCCACTGTTTTTTGTGGGTTTCGCGCCGGACTATAGGCCCGACCATAGAAAATAATCTGCAGATGTAATTTATTCCACGAAGCTTTTGGGAATAATTTTTTAGCATCCCGTTCGGTTTCAATCACACTCTTGCCTGAAGTAATTCCCCACCGTGTGAGTAATCGGTGTATGTGTGTATCTACTGGAAATGCAGGAACTCCAAATGCTTGTGCCATTACTACAGAGGCTGTCTTATGACCAACTCCGGGTAGGGCTTCAAGGGCTTCAAACGAATTAGGTACTTGCCCCTCATGATGTTCTAATAATAATTCGGATAAGCGATGAATGGCCTTTGATTTTGCAGGGGATAAGCCACACGGGCGAATGATTTCTTTTATTTCTTCTACCGATAATAAGACCATTTCTCCTGGTGTTTTTGCTTTAGCGAATAACA
>Ga0102917_1000172_pt1 | contig 20778 bp, 13 predicted proteins | sample Colrivmet1562A02_FD_78201 | JGI IMG/M metagenome (GOLD analysis project Ga0102917, IMG submission 78201) | Estuarine microbial communities from the Columbia River estuary - metaG 1562A-02 | ecosystem: Environmental > Aquatic > Marine > Intertidal zone > Estuary | place: USA: Columbia River...
CTAATGGCTGCTGTGTTGGCTGAAGGTAAAACAACCTTTTATAACGCTGCATGTGAGCCTTACATTCAGCAATTGTGCAAGATGCTTAATTCCATGGGCGCTAAGATCGAAGGTATTGGATCGAATCTTTTACATATCGAGGGGGTTAAGGAGTTAAAAGGATGTTTTCACCGTATTCTTCCCGATATGATTGAAATAGGAAGTTTCATTGGGTTGGCTGCAATGACTCAATCGGAAATTACGATTAAAGATGTGAGTTGGGAAAACTTGGGTATTATTCCAAATGTATTCAGAAGGTTGGGAATTAAGTTGGAACGAAGAGGGGATGATATTTATATTCCTGCCCAGGATTCTTATGAAATAGATACGTTTATTGATGGTTCCATCTTAACCATTTATGATGCACCATGGCCAGGGTTTACACCGGATTTACTTTCTATTATTTTAGTTGTTGCTACCCAAGCTAAAGGGTCTGTATTGATTCATCAAAAGATGTTTGAGTCTCGGTTGTTCTTTGTGGATAAATTAATAGATATGGGAGCGCAAATTATACTCTGTGATCCGCATCGAGCTACTGTAATTGGTTTAAACCGAGAGCATCAACTCAAAGGAATCTCCATGACCTCACCTGATATCCGTGCTGGTGTTTCATTGCTTATAGCAGCGCTATCTGCTAAGGGAAAAAGCATTATTCACAACATCGATCAAATTGATCGAGGGTATCAAGACATTGAAATCCGCTTGAATAATATTGGTGCAGATATTCGAAGAATTGGATAATGAAAACTATTCAGCGATTTCTGCCCTTAGCCTTCATTATACTCATTTTTTGCGGGGCGTTCTGTTTTAATCGATCAGAAGAGGTAGTTGTAACTCCTAAAGGGATAGCGCCGGATATTGTCTTGAAATCTCCCAAAGGAAAGAAGCTTACATTATCCAAATTAAAAGGGAAAATGGTGCTTGTGGACTTCTGGGCCTCTTGGTGTGGACCTTGCCGTAAAGAAATGCCTAACGTAGTAGAGGCATACACTAAATACCGTAAAAAGAAATTTATAAATGGTAAAGGGTTTACAGTTTTTAGCGTCTCCTTAGATCGTGAATCCTCCGCTTGGAAGGATGCCATTAAATCGGACGGGATGGTTTGGAAATACCACGGGATTGATGAAGGAAATAAAATTTCAAACCTCTACGGAGTATATTCAATTCCCAGTGCGTTCTTAATTGACGGGAATGGAGAGATTGTCGCTAAAGGTGCTGAACTCCGAGGAATAAACCTACATATTACCTTAGATAAATACCTAGAAAATTAAGGCACCCTGTCAAGAACAAACTGTATCAGTTCATTCATTTCCGTTTGATATCCCTCTGAAAAGGTGGTGTTTGGTCGGTTTGCAATACCTAGGCATATCGTTGCACATCGGTGACCTAAAGCTCTGCCAAGGGCAAATAAAGCTGAGCTCTCCATTTCAAAGTTTAGTAGCCTTAAATTGTTCTCACTGAAATACTGAGCTTTCATTTGAATATCGGCAATGCGAGAATCAAGGCGTAATTGCCTTCCCTGCGGACCATAAAATCCTGAACTTGTAATGGTGATTCCGGGAAAACAGCGATCCTCAGTTAATTTGAATGTAAGCGCTGAATCAGCTGCAACAAAGTAAGGCTCTATCGCCTTCGGTAATTGAATGAATTCTTTAATACGTTCGTTCATGAAGTGTTCAGTCTCCGTAAATTCAATATCATAAAAATGTGCTACGTTGTCGAGGCCAAAGGCATGCGTTGATACAATGTAACTGTGCACGGGAATTTGAGGTTGCAAAATACCGCAGGTCCCTATCCGAATTAAATTCAGTGAAGTATGGGTTGGTAGCGAAGTTCTAGAATTAAGATCGATGTTGACTAAGGCGTCCAGCTCGTTAATAGTAATATCAATGTTGTCTGTACCTATTCCAGTTGATATGGCAGAAATTCGCTTTCCTTTATATGTTCCCGTATGACAAACAAATTCTCGATGTTGGCTTTTGTGCTCAATTGCATCAAAAAAATTAGATATCAAAGACACTCGGTCTTGATCACCTACTAATATTACGGTTCCAGCTACTTGATCTCGTGATAGGCCTAAATGATATACCTGATGTTGCGCATTTAACGCAAGCTCAGTTGGCGGAAAATGTTTCAAACCATGTAGGATTATATACTACTAAAAACTTTCATTAATATATCAGTAACCCTGGCACCAGGATCCTTTCTAATTTTATTTTCTTCCTTTTCTACTAATTTAAATAAGCCTTGAATAGCTAACTGAGTAACATAGGCATCTAAGTCCGGATTGATTTTTTCGCCACCTGTAAGCGAAACAGCCGTATTGTATTTGGTGATAATTGGATTCCAATAGGATGTTAATTGTACTTTACTCGTAGCATTCTTAACCTTGGGCAAAAACGCAACAGCAAGGCTATCAGATGTTTTATCTTTTAAGAACTTAGTTGCAGCACCATTTCCGCCCTTCAATATTGCAAATCCATCTTGAATAGACATGTTTAGTATGGCGTTTTTGAAGATAGGTAAGGCTTCTTTGACAGCCTCTTCTGCCGCACGATTCAACGTGGTTTCAAATTTATCCACTTGCCCTTGCATGCCTAGATTAATGGCTTTCTCTTTTACTTTAATCGCATCTGGCGGAAAAGGAAGACGGATATCGGGGTTTTTTAAAAAACCATCAAGTACAGAGCTTGAATCTACCGAATTTTTAATCCCAACAGTTAATGCTTCTTTTAACCCTTTTATTACTTCATCGTTCGTAAGTTGAGGTTTAGTTGGTGTTGTATTCCCTGTTGGGAGTGATGAAATATCCACCACGCCACAACCAAATAAAATACTAGTAATGACAAATACGGTTAAAAGCTTTTTCATTCTTATCTTAATACATTTACGAATCCTTGTCTAATTTTCTTTCCGTCACTATCACGTTCTTTATACCATGCTGTCCACGTATAAACTCCTGGTTGAACCAATTGTCCACCGTACATTCCATCCCATTCACCCGCGGGATCAAACGATTCCCATACGGTTTCACCCCATCGGTTATATACGGTTAAATGAAAGCCCATTTCATCTATACCTTCAACATAAAACCTCCACGTTTGGTTGTGTTCATCATCATCAGGCGTAAAGGTATTCGGCACATAGAAAACGATGTCTGGAATAATTTCTAAAGGCAATGAGATTGAATCAGAACACCCTTGTGCAGTAGTTACCGTTAAGTTTAAATAATATGTTCCAACTACACCTTGCGGGAAGGTAAACATGGCATTTATACCATTGCTTGTGATGCTTTCTGCACCATCACAAGACCATTGCCAATCAACAATGTTTCCTTGAGAATTATCATTCGCTTGAACCGAGGTTTCAAACCAGGTTACAGGGTTGCGTGAAAGTACAAAGTCTGCTGTAGGTAATGGGGTCACTTCAACGATATCCTGTGTGCTATTAGAATAAACACAGCCATAGATGGAGGTTGTAATCATGTTAACACTGTAAAATCCTGGATAAGGGAAGGTATTGGAAAAATTCTGCATCCCCGGAACCGTGTAGGTATCTCCATTGGAGAATGTATAAACGGTAGATGCAATTTCTGCTGCGTTGGAAGAGGTATTCGAAAAATTGAATGAACCAGGCATACAAAGGATAGGGAAATTTGGAGCTATGCTCGGAATGATTGGTGTTGGGAAAGTGATTGTCATACATTGTTGCGTAGTTGGTGATCCACATTGCTCCGAAAGCGTAACACAATATTGTGTAGGTGTGGTAGCTGGATCAACAGTTATAGAACTCGCTGGACCGAATGAATTCCCATTGTTATCTACCCAACTAAATATGTATGGGCTCGAACCTCCAATACCCTGTGCACTTAATGTAATGCTTGCCTCAGGACAAATCATCGTGTCTTGTGTTAGGAAGGATATAGCTAATGCAGGAGGCTCACTAATGTTAAATGTTGTATCTCGCACACATCCATTAGCATCGGTTACAGTAACTGTATGTGGTCCCGCCCCTAAGTCAATTGCCATGTTTGAAACGGAGGCAGAGCCAGTCCAACTGTAAAGGTAACCCGGTGTTCCTTGAGTAACATTCATATTCGCACTACCGTTATTTATACTGTTACAATTTGCGTTAACTACATTGGTTAAATTCAAAATCATCCCTGGGATTTCAGTTACAGTAATAGTTACACTTCCTGAACAACCGCTTGGTGTTGCAACGTTACATGTATAGGTTCCAGCTGTTAATCCGGTAGCTGTTTGGGTAGTCTGACCATTACTCCATGTATAGGTAGCACCAGGTGCAGCTGGTATTATGTTAGCTGTAGCCGTACCATCATTACCACCCGGACAACTCACCTGTGTCATGGTAGCAGTATATTGAGCAGGTGTATCTCCAATAACTCCAGTACCTGTGGCCGGACAACCGCTTGCATCTTGGACAGTTACTGAATAGGTGCCAGCTGGGAGGTTGTTCACCGTTTGAGTATTCCCTATGTTTGGTGTCCAAGTATAGGTAAACGGAGGAGTGCCAGCTGTTGGGTTGGCCGTTACAGAACCAATGGATTGAGAACAGATATCATTTGTTGTAGTAACATTTACTGCCGCACCACCGATAGAAATCCATGTGGTGTCATTGGTAATCGAACCGATACTTGCATTACAAGCAGATCCTGAAAGAAAATATCCTGTTGGTCCCGGGGTGGGCACATTGTTTACCACCAGCGTTCCATTATTGTATGGGAATGTTTGTCCGAGCGTATTTTGCCAAATAAAATTTGTTCCAGGACTTGAAACCAATAAATAAGGAATTTGAGCCATAGTATATTGGTTTGTGTTATTAGGAGCTGTTGGTGTGAAACGACGACCATCTTGATTTGCTCCCCAAACTTGATTATTTCTTCCTGGGGTAATGTGAGCTACTGTCATTGGATTATTTTCTGAACCTTGGATGGCCAATCCACTATTCCAACCAGCACAAATGGGTTTATTGCCAATATGTAATTCGAATACATTAGTAGTTTCATACATAATGATTGCCATGTAGTTGCATTGTTGAGTACAACTAAACATCATCACGTTTTTGTACAAAACAACAAATCGTCGGTTTGGCGCAGTTCCAATCATTTGATATTGAATTTGACCACCTAACGACGGATTGATATCCTGATACGTAAGCATGATTGAATTCCGTGCAGAAGTTAATTGCATATTCGGAAGCGGAGGAATACCCCCCAATGACCAAGGACAATATCCATTCGCATTAGCTAAGTTAAATGATACTAACCCGTTGGAACCAATTACACATTGGTTATAATTTTGACCGTAGAAATTAAATGGGAATCCAATATTTACAACCCCTGACCATGAATCGTCGGATAAATTAACTTGACTTGGAGCGTTTAAATAAACACCTGCTACGTTATTGGCACCACCACCTTGGTTACAGTTGTTAATCGTAACTGTTTGACCAGGGCAGACAGATAAGTCTTGGCCAAGGCAAACGGTATATTGACTGTGAGCGAAATAAGTCGTGAACAATACAATTACACTGAGTATAAATCGTGTCATAAAAATAAAGTTAATGTTTGGGTTACATCCTTTACGAGAATATTAACCAATCGTTGCCATTCTCATCTTCAAATTTATGAATAAAATGCTAAAAAGCGTTACCTGATTAAATTGACATGACCCGTGTAGGCTTTTCGGTTGTCTGAATACGGAGATTTAAGTATAATTTTCCAAGAATAAGTTCCTTGAGTAACATTAATTCCATCTGCACGCTTTCCATCCCAACCCATCTCGTGGTTGTGATTCTCCCAGATAATTTCTCCCCAACGGTCATAAATAAAGCAGCTGAATTCATAGGGATCAAAATCTGCAGTAATGATAGGTAGCCATGTTTGATTATATTCATTACCATCCGGCGTGAAGGTATTTGGAACAAAAATAAGCTGGGACTCTAAAACAATAACCGTTCTTGAAGTGGTGTCAATACAGCCAAAATCAGTAGTAGCAACTAATGTAATTAAATAGGTTCCAGCAGCAGAGGTTGGAAATGCATGTATTGGTTCGAATTCGCTAGAGTTTGAAGATCCATCGCCAAAATTCCAATCGTAATAATCTGCTCCTGAACTATAATTTTCAAACGTTCCAGTGGTGTTTAAAATTGTCATGGATTGAGGGGTGACGTTAAAATCCGCAATTGGAACTGGATATGCGCACAAATAATCAGTAAATGTGGTGTCCCATATACAACCCAGTGCGGTTGTTAATGTCAGACTTACATCGTAACATCCTTGTGAATTATAGGTAACAGAAGAGGTGTTTAAGCCATGTTGAGTTGTACCATTCTCAAAGTCCCATTGGGCTGATAGATATGGTGTTCCCGTGGAGGTATTGGTGAGGTTGGCCGTAAACGGAATACAATCCTCTGTTATATTCGCAGTGAAATTAGGTATAGCTGAAGGCTCAATGGTGATGTTCATGTTGTCCGTACCAATACATCCATTTTGGTCAGTTCCTACAACGCTATATGTTTGTGATATCGCGGGGGAAAAATTAACCTGATTTATCACATTATTATTCCACTGATACGTAACCGCTCCTGAACCACTGACTTGTGTACTGCTACCTTCGCATATACTTTGATCAACACCTGCGCTTACTATCGGATTAGCCCAAACGGTAAGTATCATACTACTCGTGTCAATACATCCATTTACATCGGTGCCCACAACATGGTATGTAATAATTCCTACCGGCGGCGTAAATGGGTTTCCATTGGTTAAACCGTTGTCCCAAATATATGTTAGAGCCCCTGTTGCCGCTATGGTAACTCCTGTGCCAGAACACACCTGAATATCAGGTCCTGCATCAACCACTGGGGCTTGAAAAACAGTGACATTTAGGGTGTCATACGCAGGACAAAGATTGGTATCGAGTCCAATGACAGAAATAACCTCATTAGAGAGTGGACTGTAATTGCTTCCATTGATGTTTCCAGTACTCCAGGTGTAGGTAGCTGTTCCAGATGCATTAAGTGGAATACTGAATCCAGGACAAATACTTGTGTCATTTCCTGCAAATACAACAGGTTGTGGTATATTGATTTGCATTGTATCATAGCCGATACACCCATTTGTATCAACTCCAATAACATTCCAAAGCCCACTAGTTAAGGGAACAAAATTAATTCCATCAACAACTCCTCCACTCCATTGATAGCTTGCACCACCTTGACCATTAAGTTGGGTAGAATCTCCTTGACATACAATTTGATCAGGCCCTGCATTAATCACTGGATTAGCCCAAACGGTAAGGACCATTGAATCCACATTACTGCAGCCATTTACTGAGGTGCCAGTTACGGTGTACGTGGTAATTCCAACTGGCGGAATAAAAGTTTGCCCGTTCATTATACCATTATTCCATTGGTAGGTAATAGAACCTGTGGCCGTAATTGTTACCGAAGTTCCTACACAGACGCTAATATCAGCACCAGCATTTACAACAGCACCAGGGAAAATGGTAATATCCATGGAGTCTTGATTAACACATCCATTGTTATCGATACCTACTACAGTTAGTGTGGTACTATTCGCAGGTAAATAGGTTCCTCCATTGACTGTTCCTGTTTCCCAAGTCAATGTAGGGGCACCAGTTGCGTTTAGTGTTACTTGCGTACCAGGACAAACTGATACATTGCTCCCCGCATCAATGATTGGTAATGGATAAACTGTAACCACTTGGGATAAAGTATCTAAACACCCACCTGCATTTGAGGCAATAAGCGAAACGTTATATGTTCCTGCATTGGGATAAATTTGAATTGGATTCGGTTGCGTAGAATTCGGAATTCCATTACCAAATAGCCACGTGTAGTTGACTTGAGCGAGGTTAGGATCTTGGGTTTGGTTTGTAAAACTCACGGTATCATTCATACAGCTGTTATTGAAACTGAAATTAATAACAGGTGGAGGTAAGACAGTGATTGTTTGAGAAATAGTATCTGAACATCCAGCTTGAGTAGTTACAATGTGTGTAACAGTATATGTACCTGGGTTTTGATAGGTATGCGTTGGGTTCATATGAACCGCAGGGTTATTACCATTCAATGTGAACCCATCCCCGAAATTCCATGACCATGCTGCCGCGCCACCATTGGCGAGCGCCACGCCATTAATTGTATTTGGTAAGATAGTTGGCGTACTAGTAAACTGCATCGGTGTCCAAGGACAAGCGGCAGTGGTTGTAAAATTACTTTGAACCGTGGTTGGAATTGCAGAAGCGGTTAATGCAACAGTACAGTTTCCTTGGTTTGAGAATGATTGCATCGTTACAGTGTAACTTGGGGCAGCTGTAGCAGCTGGGACACTAATGCTTTGCGTATTGGCACCGTTACTCCAATTGTAACTTTGAAAGCCTGCTGGGCCTGAAATATTTATGGTAGGTGAACCGAAACAATAATCCAAATCCAAGGTTAGTGGCATGCAATCAGCTACTACATAGGCATAGCCGTAATGACCGCTTTGAGCGCAATCTTTGGTTGTAAATTCGATTGTAACATTTTGGCCAATATATGCCTGTAAATTAACACCTACAATTGTCCATGGAAGCCATTTCACACCCCCGCAGGTTTGGAAATTTTGCCCAGGTTGGCCAGCATACACATTATAAATCCCACAATTTCCATTAATTTGATTTCCTGCTTGATTTAGTAGCCTCATTTGAAATACTGGTTGCTGTGATGGCGTATGGCCGGGGTCTTGAAGCACGCATGCATACTTGTAAATAAAAAGTGAGTTTTGTGCGGTAACATTCATGGTGTAACGCAATTGCTCACCTTGTGCACCCGTGGCTGAGTTTCCTAATCTAGCAGAACTTGTGCTTCCAGGCGGTATCATTTGAAGTCCACCGCATGTATTTGGGTCAATTCCTTGGGTAGAAATAATGGTATGCCTTCCATTTACTATGCCAAACGCAGAGGCTGGATTAGCATAATTCCCCGTATATCCTTGCCAATTAGTGAAAGTTCCTGAGCTTAAATTTGCATTTGGACAACCTGCATTATTTTGAGCAACAGCGTAAATCGTTGAGATAACAAGGAGAACTAAGAAGTAAATTTTTTTCATGCGACGCAAAGTTAAGGCATTTTAGTGGATTTACCTTAACAGGGTAACATGTCCTGTAAAAGCTTTACGTTCATCTCGATAGGGTGACTTAACCAAGATTTTCCATGTATACACACCTTCTTGCATCGGTTTTCCATTCATTCGTTTTCCATCCCAACCCACTAAATGATTATGATTCTCCCAAATAAGCTCTCCCCAGCGATCATAAATTAAGCAAGTGAACTCGTATGGGTCAAAATCAGCGGTTATCACAGGAAACCACGTTTGATTGTATTCATTCCCATCCGGTGTAAAGGTATTTGGAACATACAAGAGTTGTGTTTCAGTTAATGTAACAACACGATTGGTAGTATCAGTACATCCATTGTCTGTATATACAATTAGGGTAACCAGATAATTAGCAGTGGTTGTATTGGGGAAGAAATGAACCGGTTCAAATTCGGTTGAAGATGTTCCATCACCAAAGTCCCATGCGTAATAACTACCGCCAGCGCTTTGATTTATCATTGAACTGGTATTTTCCAAATCAGTAATATTCATTGGGCTAGGCTCAAAATCCGCTAACGGTAACACATAACTACACAAGTAGTCAGAAATTAAGATATCCCATTCACAGCCTAAAGCCGTGGTTAATGTAAGTCCTACATCGTAGCAGCCTGGACTATTATACGTGTAAGAAATCGGTCCCGCTCCTGTTGCTGTAGCTCCGTTTCCAAAGGTCCATTCTGCCTGGGTAAATGGTGTTCCCGTAGATGTATTATTTAGAATAAATGAAAAGGGAGTACAATCTGCTAGTACAGGGGCGTTAAAAGATGGATAGGCCGCAGGCTCAATGGTCAAATTCATATCGTCTGTCCCAATACACCCATTGATATCAGTGCCAATTACCGTATAGGTTGTATTCACCGTTGGTATGAAATAGTCATTATTGACAACACCATTATCCCAAGCATAGGTATTTGCGCCTGAACCCGAGAGTTGTGTTGAATCACCTTCACAAATGGATTGATCATTACCGGCATTAACCACTGGGTTTGCCCATGTCGTTAAAATCATTTGGTCTGAATCTATACACCCATTTCCGTTTGTACCAGTTACAGTATATGTGACCACTCCAACGGGTGGGGTGAAGGGTTGACCATCAACTAATCCGTTGTCCCAAACATACGTTAAAACACCTGACCCAGTAATCGTAACGCTTGTACCAAAACATTCACTAATATCTGGGCCTGCATCGACTACTGCAGCGGGATATAATGTAATGTAAATCGAATCTGAATTTTGGCATCCATTCGCATCGGTACCAATTACGGTTAGCATTTCACTTGCTTGTGGAACAAAGGGTGAACCATTTGTTGTTCCCGTTTCCCAAATATAGGTCACTGCACCCGTTGCGTTGAGCGGAATGCTAAACCCGGGACAGATTGTTGTATCATTGCCAGCAAATACTGGTGGAAGTGGATGAATAGTTACTGATTGGTATAAGGTGTCTGTGCATCCCCCTACATTTGTAGCTGCTAATCCAAGTTGATATGTTCCAGCGATCTGATACGTGTGCGATGCATTTGTTGTTATGTCATTTGCGCTCCCATCTCCCCATAGCCACTGATAAGTAACCTGAGCAAGATTTGGGTCTTGGGTGGTATTTGTAGTGTTAACAACATCAAAAACACAGGCGTTGTTGTAACTGAAGTTGATAGTAGGTGGTGGAAGTACATTGATAGTTTGAGAAATCGTATCGCTGCACCCTGCTTGGGTATATACGATGTGTGTAACCGTGTATGTTCCCGGATTAGCATAAACGTGCGTCGGGTTTTGATGAACTGCTGGGTTATTACCTGTTAAAGTAGAATTATCTCCGAAATCCCAAGACCATGAAGCTGCACCCCCATTTGCCAGTGTGACTCCGTTAATTGAGGTGGGTAATATGGTTGGTGTACTGTTGAATTGTGTCGGCGACCACGGACACGCTTGCGTCACAGTGAAATTATTACTAACAGTAGTTGGAATAGCCTGTGCTGTAAGTGATACTGTACAGTTTCCTTGATTGGAAAAAGATTGCATCGTTACCGTATAAGAAGGTGCGGCTGTTGCTACAGGAACTGATATCGCTTGGGTGTTTTGTCCCGAACTCCAGTTATAGCTTTGAAATCCTGCAGGACCAGCAATATTGATCGTGTTGGCCCCAAAACAATAATCTAAATCCAAAATTAAAGGCATACAATCTGCAACTACATAAGCATATCCAAAATGACCTGAATAATCGCAATCTTTAGTAGTAAATTCAATAGTAACGTTCTGTCCAGTATATGCCGTTAAATTAACACCAACGATAGTCCAAGGTAGCCATTTTACACCACCGCAGGTTTGAAAGTTCTGCCCTGGTTGCCCACCGTACACGGTGTATTGACCACAATTACCACCTATTTGTGTGCCGTTTTGGTCAAGTAAACGCATTTGAAATACGGGTTGTGCGTTGGGTGGATGTCCAGGGTCTTCTAAAACACATGCGTACTTGTATATAAATAGTGCATTTTGAGGCGTTACATTCAACGTATACCGTAATTGTTCTCCTTGGGCTCCACTTGCTGAGTTACCCAGGCGAGCAGAAAAACTAGACCCTGGAGGGATCATTTGAAGGCCTCCACAAGAAAAAGGGTCAATTCCTTGAGCCGTAATCACGGTGTGTCTACCAGCTACAATACCCATTGCACTCGCTGGATTTTGATAATTCCCAGTAAATCCTTGCCAATTTGAGAAGTTACCCATGCTGAAATTAGCATTTGGGCATCCGATATTATTCTGTGCAATGACAGCAAAACGCACAATAATAAATATGAACAAAGAATAAGGTGAAATCCGTAAGAAGCGCATAGTAATTTAGGTATTCAAAAATATAATTTTTTTTTCAGTTTCACTAATCACATTTTTTTACGAAATAGTTAAATTTCAGTTGCTTTTGCTTGTATTAATTCGAGTTAAACAAACTGTTAATTTAGTGTCATTTTAACACTTAGTGTTTGTTGATAAATATTGAATCTACAACTCAAAATCTTGTTACATTTGTGAGCAAATATTAAATACAGTGTTATGTCAAACAAATATCAGAAGGAAATAGATGCTTTCATGGAAAATGTGAAGGCGAAAAATGGTCATGAGCCGGAATTTCTACAAGCGGTTCACGAGGTAGCAGAAGCTATTATTCCATTTACAGAGGAGCATACAAAATACAAAGATTCAAAAATTCTTGAGCGTATAATTGAGCCAGAACGAACGATTATATTCAGAGTTCCATGGTTAGATGATAATGGAAATGTGCAAGTAAATCGAGGATACCGTGTTGAATTTAACTCAGCTATTGGACCATACAAAGGAGGCTTACGTTTTCACCCTTCTGTCAATCTGTCAATCCTTAAATTCTTAGGGTTTGAGCAAATTTTTAAAAACTCATTAACTACCCTTCCAATGGGAGGAGGTAAAGGAGGTTCTGATTTTGATCCAAAGGGTAAGTCTGACAATGAAGTGATGAAGTTTTGCCAATCATTCATGACAGAACTTTCTCGTCACATTGGTGCTGATACGGATGTTCCTGCAGGAGATATCGGTGTTGGAGGTAGAGAAATCGGTTACATGTTCGGACAATATAAACGAATTCGAAATGAATTTACAGGGGTATTAACCGGAAAAGCAAGAAATTGGGGTGGTTCTTTAATTCGTCCAGAAGCCACGGGTTATGGTACCGTATATTTTGCAAAAGAAATGCTTGCAACCAAAGGAGATTCTTTCAATGGAAAAACTGTGGTAGTATCAGGTTCAGGAAATGTGGCACAATTTGCATGCGAGAAAGCTACTCAATTAGGTGCAAAGGTCGTAACACTTTCAGATTCTTCAGGTTATATCCATGATGCAGACGGTATTGATGCTGAAAAATTAGCCTTTGTAATGGAGTTGAAAAATGTTAAGCGTGGACGTATTGCTGAATACACTCAAAAATATCCGAACGCAAAATTTGTTGCTGGAAAACGCCCTTGGGAAGTAAAAGCAGATATCGCATTGCCATGTGCAACTCAAAATGAGTTGAATGGTGAAGAGGCTAAAGCACTTATTGCTAATGGTGTTAAATGTGTGGCCGAAGGAGCAAATATGCCTTCTACGCCAGAAGCAATTTATGCATTCCAAGCAGCCAATGTTTTGTTTGCTCCTGGTAAAGCATCCAATGCAGGGGGTGTGGCAACCTCAGGCCTAGAAATGTCTCAAAATTCTTTAAGATTATCATGGCCGGCGGAAGAGGTTGATCAACGCTTACATGGCATCATGGTTTCTATACATGAAGCGTGTGTAAAATATGGTAAAAAAGAAGATGGTAATGTGGACTATGTAAAAGGAGCTAATATTGCCGGATTTGTTAAAGTTGCGGATGCAATGATAGATCAAGGCCTAGTTTAACCTTCATTTATTTAAAACTATTAAAACCCACTTCGGTGGGTTTTTTTATTTGTTAATTTTGCATCGTGGAAAAAATACTAGACCAATTATATATTTCGTATGATCGAACTGGTTTCGATAACGAAGAATTAATCAATATTTATAAAGCCATTCTCCTCCCGCGTATGATCGAAGAGAAGATGTTGGTCTTACTTCGACAAGGAAAAATAACCAAGTGGTTTTCTGGATGGGGGCAAGAAGGGATTTCGGTAGGGTGCGCCTATGCACTGGAATCGGATGAATATATTTTACCGATGCACCGAAATCTAGGAGTATTTACAACAAGAGAAATTCTGTTAAATCGTCTGTTCGCCCAATTTCAAGGTAAACTGTCTGGATTCACGAAAGGTCGAGACCGTTCATTTCACTTTGGTTCCCAAGAGCACCATCTAGTAGGAATGATATCTCACCTTGGACCACAACTCGGCATTGCTGATGGGATTGCCTTAGCTCAAAAACTGAAGAAAACCAATAAAGCAACTTTAGTGTTCTCTGGAGACGGTGGGGCATCTGAAGGAGATTTTCACGAGTCGTTGAATGTCGCTTCGGTTTGGGATTTACCCGTAATCTTCTGTATTGAAAATAATGCGTGGGGTCTTTCAACGCCATCCAACGAGCAATTCAAGTGCAAGCAATTTATTGATAAAGGTATTGGATATGGCATGGATGCAATCCAAGTGGATGGTAATAATATTCTAGCAGTGATTCGGACCATTCGAACCATTGCTGAAGAGATTCGCGTGAATCCAAAGCCCTATTTGGTAGAATTGATGTCTTTTAGAATGCGGGGTCATGAAGAAGCGTCAGGAACAAAATACTATCCGGAAGGAATTCAGGATAAATGGGCACTTAAAGATCCTGTATCAAATTTTGAGTTGTTTCTACTTCAAGAAAAGGTGTTAAACGAAGATCTTATCAAACAAATAAAAGAAGGGTTTAAAGCGGACATTCAACGTTCATTTGATGAGGCAAATTCGGAATCAGCCATTGTCCCTTCGTTAACACAAGAACTTTCTGATTTGTATGCAGCTAGCTCGGTTGAAGTTATTGCACCAACTGGTGAGTCCAAGGAGCTTAGGTTCATAGATGCCATACAGGAAGGCTTGAGTCAAAGCATGGAAAGACATCCAAATCTCGTTCTTATGGGGCAAGATATTGCTGAATATGGTGGCGCCTTTAAGGTGACAGAGGGATTTGTTGAGAAATTCGGTAAAGACCGTGTACGAAATACACCCCTGTGTGAATCGGCTATTGTTGGGGCAGGATTGGGGTTATCAATTTCTGGAATGAAAGCCATGGTAGAGATGCAGTTTGCGGATTTCGTTACCTGCGGATTCAATCAAATCATTAATAATTTAGCCAAGATTCATTGGCGTTGGGGACAGCAAGCCGACGTAGTAGTTAGAATGCCCACCGGAGCAGGTACTGCTGCAGGTCCATTTCACTCTCAAAGCAACGAGGCTTGGTTTACACATACCCCTGGATTGAAAGTGGTTTATCCTTCCAATCCATTTGATGCTAAAGGCTTATTGAATGCGTCCATCGAAGATCCGAACCCTGTACTTTTCTTTGAACATAAAGCCCTCTATCGGAGTACAAAAGGGATGGTTCCTAGCGCGTATTATCAATTGGAAATCGGTAAGGCAGCAGTGGCGAGCGAAGGAATGCTAGCAAGCGTTATTACCTATGGTTCAGGCGTACATTGGGCAATGGAGTTAAAGGAGCAACATGGCTTAGATGTTGAAATTATTGATTTAAGGACCCTTCTTCCTTTAGATACGGATTGTATTTATCAGTCTGTAAGAAAAACTGGAAAAGCATTGATTCTTCATGAGGATTCCTTATTTGGTGGAATTGGAGGTGAGATTTCAGCCCTTATTAATGAGCATTGTTTTGAATCCTTGGATGCGCCCGTAAGAAGAGTTGGTTCCCTTGATACCCCGGTACCTTTTGCCGTGGCGTTGGAAGAACAGTTCCTTCCTAAAAAACGATTTGAAGAGACCTTATTGGAATTAATTGCCTATTGATGATTTCTTGGGTGAAAGGTTAAAATAGCCTCCCTCAAAAATCGTTGATCCATGTGGGTGTAAATTTCCGTTGTCGTTATTGATTCATGTCCCAGCATTTCTTGTATCGCCCGTAAATTAGCCCCACCTTCCAACAGGTGTGTAGCAAAAGAATGCCGAAACGTATGTGGAGATATATTCTTTTGCAAGCCAATGGATTCGGCCAGTTGTTTAATGATCGTGAAGATCATCACCCGTGTAAGGCGTTTCCCTCTCCGATTTAAGAATACAATTTGCTCATCGCCTTTGTAAATATCCAGTTGTTTACGTTGATTATCTACATACCATGTTATCTCTTTTTCTACCGACTTACTCATAGGGACCAAACGCTCCTTGTTGCCTTTTCCAATCACTCGAATATACCCTTCGTCGTAAAATAAATCCGATTGTTTTAAGTTGACAAGTTCACTAACACGTATTCCACAACTATATAGCGTCTCTAATATGGCACGGTTTCGATGTCCTTCGGGTTTTGAAACATCTATGGCCGCGATTAAACTGTCAATCTCTTCCATGTCGAGCACTTCGGGGAGTTTTCGCCCGATTTTTGGCTGTTCCAACAGTTCGCTTGGGTCGTTTTGAATAAGTTGTTCAAGGAGTAAAAATCCGAAAAATTGCTTAATTCCAGAGATAATTCTGGCTTGGGTTCTAGCGCTTAAGCCTAAATCATATAGAATAGAAACAAATTCTTTTAAGTCCTGGTATGAAATTCCGGTAGGGGATACTCTATTTGATAGACAAAAATCCCGTAATTTTATTAAGTCTTGTTGATAGGCAAGACAAGAATTCTCAGAGAGCCCTTTTTCAATTCTCAGATAGGAAATGAATTGCTTCGTTAATTGCTCCCAGTTCATGGTTTAGATTAATTTGCACTACGTAAATTGCGGTGTTTCAAAGTTAGTAGAATAAGTGCATGAATTGTAAAATTCCCTTATTTTTACTGCATGAAAGTTGCGATTGTTAATGGACCAAATTTGAATCTACTTGGCACCAGAGAACCTGAGGTTTATGGCAACCAATCCTTTGAGGCGTTTTTTGAAGAATTGACCCATCGATTTAATGGAGAACTGTGTTATTTTCAATCCAATATTGAAGGGGAATTAATTGATTTCTTGCAACAATTTAAAGGAGATGGAATTCTCATCAATGCGGGAGGATATACCCATACCAGCGTCGCCATACGGGATTGTATCGCTGCGATTGAGACACCTGTTATAGAAGTGCATATTTCAAACGTATCGTCTAGAGAATCGTTCCGACATGAATCTTTATTAACACCAGTTTGCATAGGCTTGGTGATGGGATTTGGACTAGAAAGTTATCGCATGGCACTTGGTTATTTTACCCGTCATTGAACCAATTCATACCTGGGGTGTACCTGATGGCAAATTAAATAACCATGAAGTACATTTTCTTATCCATTTTTAGTTTACATCTTGTTTTTATTTCCGTTGCACAAACGGGAAAACGTAAAGTTCAACTCGTCATATTATTCGATACATCGAACAGTATGGATGGGCTATTGAATCAAGCAAAGTCTAAAATTTGGGCGATTGTTAATGAGGTAGCTAAATTAACCTATCAAGGCGCTGCGCCAGATTTAGAAATTGCGATGTACGATTACGGGAATCAATCCCTGAATATTAAAGACAATTACATACGGCAACAATTGAATTTTACCAAAGATCTAGATTTGGTTTCAGAAAAGCTTTTTGGTTTACGGACGAATGGCGGGGATGAATTTTGTGGTGCGGTTATTCAAAAGTCCTTAAACGACTTAAGTTGGTCAGCCAATTCAACGGATTTAAAATTAATATACATCGCTGGCAACGAACCTTTTAATCAAGGGCCTATATCGTACAAAGAAACCTGTGTACTTGCTAAAACAAAAGGAGTACTTGTAAGTACCATTTTTTGTGGCCCATACGATGAAGGCGTGCGCACGTTTTGGCAAGATGGCGCTACGTGTTCAGGGGGAGATTTTTTTAATATTAACAGTGATCAGGCCATTTCTTACATAGCTACACCCTATGATTCTTTAATGCAAACCTATAATTATAAACTGAATGGAACCTATGTCTCTTATGGTTTTTCCGGGGCGGACAAAAAAAATAAACAGGCCATGCAAGATGATAATGCCAAGACCTTAAATGAAGCTGTAATGGTGGAGCGTGCCGTAGCAAAAGGCAGTACGTATTATTGGAATGGAGATTGGGATTTAGTGGATGCTGTTGCCGCTGACTCTACTGTATTAACCAAATTGAAAGCGGAAGACAGAACGGATGAATTAAAAGGAAAAACTGACGAGGAAATCAAAAGTTTGGTAGAGGAAAAATCCAAGGAGCGGCAGCAGGTTCAAAAAGAAATAGCGGAGTTGAATCAAAAAAGACTTTCTTATATCGAAGAACAATCAAAGAATAGTAACAGTAAACCGGATGATTTTGGTACAGCTGTTGCAAAGAGTATTCGAAAAAATGCTGTACAGCTTGGCTTTGATGAAGCAAAGAAAAATGAGTGATATTCGGTATATTTGAAAAAAATCCGACAATGGCTCTCCTGAAAGATGATAAAATAAATTATGCAAATATTGGGCTAATGGCCATCACAGCGGTGTTGGCTTATTTCATGCCTTTTGAAACTTTTCTAATTGCATATGCTTTTCTAGGGCCATTACATTATCTAACAGAGATTAGCTGGTTGCACGATCGACAGTATTTTGCAAAAGGCAAGTATGATTTTGTCGTCCTGTTGGTCGTTGGAGTTCTTTTGTCTATTGCCGCATTTGCGAATGATTTCGGGTATGATTGGGAGATTTATAAGATGTTCGTTGAACTTAACTTGTTCGATAAATTATTGGTTTTTGCGCTGTTCTCGTCGATTCTATTTGTGTTGGTTAAGAACACCATAATAAAGTTGATTACCATCGCATTTTTATATGTGTTCGTTTCGGGTTGGTTAAGTCCAGAACGCGCCATGGAGAACGAAGCAAGTACCACTGTTTTTGCGCTTACGTCATTAGTTCCTACCCTCATACATGTGTACGTGTTTACTGGCTTGTTCATGCTTTATGGTGCATTAAAGAATAGAAGCAAGTCTGGTCTATGGCAAATGGTAGGATTTGTAATTTTTCCTATCATATTGGTCTTCTCCCTGCCGGTTAATCCGAATAACAACAACCTGACTTCCTACGGAAAAAATGCGTATTACGCGAAAGGTAATGGGTTCTTCATGACCAATGTCTCGATTCTTGACCATTTTAATTTAATGGAAGAAGAATTTATGACGAATAAGCAATATTTAGATTCGTTTGTAAATAAAAAAGGTTCCTCATTTACGATGGAGTCAAGAGTTAAGATCAGTGATTCCCTGTCCAGTAGATTATCACAACCTTACGTGGTTGAGAATCCAGAAAATGATTATTACCAGAAAGCGATTCCGTTAAAGTTTGCCCTTCCAGCTAGCGCAAAAAAGTACTTTTGGGATACAGTTTTCTTTTCTACCGTTGGGATAATGCTAATGCGTTTTATTGCTTTTGCATATCTCTACCATTATTTAAATTGGTTTAGCAAGACGGAAATTATTCGTTGGCATAAAGTGCCTAAGGTTCGATTCATATTGGTTATTGTCCTTTGGCTTGTTGCTAGTGGATTCTACTTGTATGATTACAGTATGGGATTGAGTGTATTGTTTTTCTTGAGTTTCACGCATGTATTACTTGAATTCCCACTTAACATTGTTTCGATATTGGGGATAGGAAAAGAATCCTATATGATCTTTAAAAATGGATTTAAACCAATAAATTCGGATTCCTAGCACGTATTGCGGCAATAAATCCAGATTCATCCGAAGGAGAAATTAGAATTTCATTCCATTTGCCATAGTAAACCACGATTCCTCTCCATGATGTATTGATTTTAAGTCCAGCATAAATGCCTTTTTGAGGTTCTATTTTTGTGATTTCCTTTAAGGGTATTTTCTTCTTAAATCCAAAGATATGGCAGACAAGATGTTCTTGATCAACGGTATAAAATGTTGTTTTAAGAAGCAGATAAAACAAGACACCAAGACCTATCCAAACATAAGCCAACACATAAAGTTCTGAAATAGCACCTCCGTTGTAACATATTGTAACGGCGATTGCTGCGTATACAATAAATATAAATCCCCAAATAATGGGAAAGGTCCAATCTTTTTTCGATTCAAATCGAATTACCAAGCAAATAGCGGTTTATTACCCATAAGTTGCTCCACATTTGTTCGAATTTCAGTCATGAGCTGCTCATTCGTGTGGTGTTGAAGCGATTGATCAATTAAGGACACGATGCGTAGGATTTCTTCATTACTTACACCGCGTGAGGTAATTGCTGGGGTGCCAATTCGAATTCCAGAGGTAATAAATGGAGATTCCGTGTCAAAAGGAACCATGTTTTTATTAACCGTAATATGTGCTTTTCCAAGGGCTATTTCCGCATCTTTTCCGGTAATCCCCTTGTTTCGAAGATCGATTAACATGCTGTGGTTATTTGTTCCACCAGATACAATATTATATCCCAGCTTCATTAGTTCACTTGCCATAATAGAAGCATTTGCTTGAACTTGAGTCATGTATGTGGTAAAAGAGGGGTCAAGCGCTTCTCCAAATGCAACTGCTTTGGCGGCAATAACATGTTCTAAAGGACCACCTTGAATTCCTGGGAAAACTGCCGCGTCTAGCAAAGCAACCATGGATTTTGGATTTCCGTTGTTCCATTTTAAACCAAACGGATTGTCAAAATTATGCCGTAACATGATGATTCCACCACGCGGACCACGAAGGGTTTTATGGGTAGTTGACGTAACGATATGACAATATTCCAAGGGGTCATTCAATAACTTAGCAGCAATTAATCCCGCAGGGTGAGATATATCTGCTAGTACGAGTGCTCCAATCGCGTCTGCTATTTCACGAATGCGCTTATAATCCCAATCTCTTGAATACGCGGAAGCTCCACAAATAATCATTTTAGGTCGTTCTCGCATGGCGGTTTCCTCCAAGGCTTGGTAATCGATCAACCC
>Ga0102917_1000185_pt1 | contig 20303 bp, 19 predicted proteins | sample Colrivmet1562A02_FD_78201 | JGI IMG/M metagenome (GOLD analysis project Ga0102917, IMG submission 78201) | Estuarine microbial communities from the Columbia River estuary - metaG 1562A-02 | ecosystem: Environmental > Aquatic > Marine > Intertidal zone > Estuary | place: USA: Columbia River...
TAGCTGAGCAAGAACTGATCGTAAAGTCCCTCACGGCTCTTCTGGCTTCTGAGAAAGACCAACTCCGCCAAGTCTCTAAAGAACTCGCACAAGTACAGTCCGACTTTGGAACGCCGCGTAAGAGCATCATTATCTCAGAAGCTCCTGTCGTGGAAGCCGCACCGGTCACCGAACCACTTCCTGAGGACGCTCCTTCAGGTAAGAAAACAGGCTCTGCCAGAGCACTTGTCGCCTCGCAGGCTGCTGACGTAGCTTGTACTGCATGGGTGACACTCGACGGTCACTTACGCTCTGGGACACTCAACGAGACAGCAGTACTGTCTTGTGCCACAACGACGCTCTCTAGCCTCGTACTGTTTGACGACCGCGGCTGTGCTCACTTACTCCCAGTTGCGGACGCCGCACACGCGCCTTTAGCCATAGAATCGGTCTTACCGAAAGGTCGCTCCCTTGTAGGCATGTTCCCGGTTGGCACACAACTAGCCATAGGCACGACACTTGGCTTAGTAAAGCGTCTCGATGAAGAAACTCCAACACTGTCGCAGCTGGGTCGAGCTAAAGATGGTTTGTCACTGATCTCCTTAAAAGATGACGACTTTGTTGTGTCTGCACAACATTGCGGGCCTGACAGCGAGATCGTCTTTATCACATCAGCTGGGCAGCTCTTGCGCTCACGCGCTGCACAGGTCAGGCCTCAAGGTAAAACAGCTTCGGGAGTTTCTGGAGTGAAACTTAAAGAATCTGAGCAAGTTATCGCATTCGCGGTACTTCCTCCAGACTCAGAATCTGTTGTTGCAGTAGCGACAGACCAGGGCAACGCTAAGGTCTCGCGCCTTGTCGACTACCCGATTCTCGGACGCTCCACGGCAGGCGTGCGTGTCATCGCGTTCAAAAAGTCTGACACACGCGTTTCTGTGGCTGCAGTAGGGACAGGTCTCCCTGTGATGCTCAACAGTAAAGGTAAGCATTTAGATCTTGACATCGAGCTCGCAAGACGTGATGCCTCAGGGAAAGCAATGTCAGCCCCTGCATCTTCCTGTATCATCACAACCGCTCAATAAGTACTGTGTCCACATAACGTGGCGCGTCCACGGCGCCGCTGAACAGTGATAAGCATGACCTGGACCCGTCGCGCCCTCACGCTACTGGAGATGACTGCCGTACTGGCTATCCTCGGCGTCCTTGCGGCAGTGACCACCTTTGGGGTCACCTCCCAGCTGTCCAAGACTCAAAAATCCGGCTCGTTCGCACGCCTCGAAGCTGTCCGCACAGCAGCCAGGACTTCGTACGCAACTAACCAAAACTCCTTCCCAGACGCCCTCTCCTCGTCGTTGTCTGTCTCTGGGATAGACGTCACAGACGCATCTTCGTCTTCGAACACGGTTTCTTTGTCACGTGCGTCCTCAACAAAGGTAGCTATCGCAACTACTGACGGAGGTTCTGGCTGCGTCGGTATGGTGGAGGACGTATCAAGTTCGAAGATTTGGTACGTGCAGGACACGAGCGTTGCAGCAGGCCTCTGCTCAGGACAGGTTCTGTCTTTTCTTACGCTGAGCGCTACAGCAAGCTCTTCTGTACAGTCACCCCTGCAAGTAGATCTGGACACCACGACGGTCATTTCAGGGACAACCACTTCAACTCCATCTATCACTGCAGCACCAACAACAACTGCAGCAACAACAACAACCGGTCCTAGTACCACGTCAGCCACAACGACTACGACAACCACGACTATCGTGCTCCCGCCTGTCGCACCAGAGTCGCTGACGCTAGGTGAGACGCCAGCGTCGTCTGGCCTTTTGACTGTGGATCTCGCAGGCGCACAAGCACGCTCTGCGACGATGTCGTCTGTTCAAGTGACGTGTGCGTCTACGCCAGCTGGAACTGATCTCACTTACACGTGGAGTACAGGACTCGGACCTTCTGGCGCAGGCCTGTACTCTTCAGTATCAAACACGTGGGCAACAAACGTAGCTGGAAAATCCTTCACCTGCACAGCCACGGCCACATCACCAAACGGTACGTCAGCTTCTGCAACGTCTGCAGAGTACTACGTCTATCCGTACCCATACCCTTATCCGTACCCGTATCCCTACCCATATCCGTATCCGTATCCGTATCCGTACCCTTCGCACTATCCGTACCCATACCCTTACCCTTACCCTTATCCTTATCCGTACCCGTACCCAGGGCACTATCCATACCCATACCCTTACCCGTACCCTTACCCATACCCTTACCCTTACCCATACCCATACCCATACCCAGGTCACTACCCAGGTCACTATCCTTACCCGTACCCAGGTCACTACCCAGGTCACTACCCGTACCCGTACCCAGATCACTACCCAGCCCCTTATTAAGAGACGCAAGGCCGTAAGCGGCCCTTAAAAATGAGTAGAACCAGATGTATTGAACCGCAAAAAGTCAGTACTAGCGAAGGACTAGTCAGGTTTGGAGACTACTTAGTGAGTCGTAAAAGGGACGCGTTCTTCGTCACCCAGTCAACGGTGTGAGACCGTCAGCTAGCAGGTAGTAGAGAACTTACTGAGACGAGCTTCACTGTGTCGCCGTCAAGAACGAAGCTCCAGGGAACAAAGAACAATTCTTTTCCTGCGCTCGAAACCGAAACTCCTTTAGCTGTCGCTGCGACAGGAGAAGCCACCTGAGACAAACCACGCCAGTAAGCTGCGACGTTTATAGCTAGCTCATCTCCCACTGACTCAACTGTAACGCTCTGCACTTGAACAGGGTCTTGGAGTGCGGCCAGGATCGCAGTGATACGTTCAGGTGCAATAGACGCGAGATCGGCAATCTGTTGAGTCGTATTGCTCTCCGCGGGTGTGTTTTTATCGGAGCCACCAACGAGATTGAACGTGAGAAGCAGTAACGCGAGGACCGCGACAACAATTAAGGTAGTTTTGTTCTTGGCCAGCAGGTCGCTGCCTGACAAACGCCCACTCAGTTTCTGCACAAGGCTTTTTGCACGCAGACTTTTCACACGCTTGGCATCGGCAGCTGTCTCTACGTAGGTGTCGTAGACACCTACTTGAGCAGCAGACTCACCCCACGTGGGTGTTGGCGCTGCTTCGAAACTCTCAGTCTCTACTTGCCTATTCCAGGAAGATGACGCCTGGGCGCTTGAATACAAAGACGGAGATGCGTTCTCTACCTGTGAGTCAGGACCAGCTTGGCGGGTGAACATTCCGTAAAGATCTATACCCCAGGCAGCCCCATTTGCGTCAAAAACTCGCATGTTGGCTAGCAGCTCGGTAGCTTCAGGCTCCGCGATGTGCCCGTGCTCAAAATCAGCAATGATGCGCTCGTACTCAGAGCGGAGCTTTGCGAGGTCGGGGTGTATGTCCATCAATACCAGCATCGCCTCGGATGTCTGCTACGAGACAGTACTCAGACGCCCGGAACCGTACAGATTCGATGGCCAAACAGCAAAGAGACGATGAGCTCACAATGGATGGTGTTGTGTTAGAAGCACTATCTAACGCAATGTTTAGCGTACAGATCACACCCAACCATGTCGTTATAGCGTATGTGTCAGGGAAGATGAGGAAAAACCATATCAAGGTACTGCCAGGTGATCAGGTGCAGGTGGTCTTGTCCACGTACGATCTCACACGAGGCCGCATCACATACCGCAATCCAACTGCTTAGGTGCTAAGCGTTTTTCTTTTCTTCAGCCATTTTCTCGTATACCCGCACAGTTGGGGATAATTCTATAGTGCAGATCTCTCTTGCACGAGGTGTCTCACCAGCTCCACACACGACAGTAGACGCGTCGTTACGCGTGTTGTGGTAAACCTCGTAGAACACGATCGCGCGCCCTGCTAGACAGTAGCCAGCAACTTCCTCATTTGAGTAAGAGCATGTAGAGTCTTTGTCTGAACGGTATCCGACTCCTTTAGAGCACTCGCGCATATAGTATTCTTGAAGATTTCCACAACGTTGCAGTGAAGTGGTGCTCGCTTCACGCAACGACACCCACAAGCCAGGTAGTTCACGCCAGCAGGACGTTTGGTAGTCGTCTCGTAACCTAGAGCAGATATCAGTCACGCTTGGATCTTTCTGGTACTGCGCTCTTGAGTAACTAGTCACCCACTCCATCACAGCGCCCGTAACGCACGTGCCTGCATTTTCGGGCATCTTTGAGCACAGCGTTTCTGCAGCTTTGACGACATCACCAACAGTGCGCACTGTTGCAGCATGGCCAATACCATGCTGACACGCGCCTACCTCGTACGAACCAGGAGGGAGTTCAGCGCAAGCGTCGTAGACAGTTTTGACGAACTTGTCGTCGTCAGGTATCTCGAGTGCTAGACCGATCATCACGCCATGTTGGTAGCCATACTGACATGAGTCTTTGCCGTGGGACAACAGGACACTGAGGCTCTCGTCTTTAATCGTTTGTTGTGCAAGGGTGCCCACGGTGTGCATAATGTTATGGCAGGAAGTTACTACCACGTCTAGCAGTGACTCATTGACGAGCTTTACAGTCGCTTGCGGCCCGAGAGCTAAAAGGCTCGCAGCTGACCATTCTCTCGTGCAAGTACTATCGAGTGAGGCAATACAAGAGACCAAAGATGCCTCATCTGGCCGGATGACTGAAGGTTTACTGGGCAGTAGGGCCGCAGGAGAAGTCACATTGACGTCTGAAGCAGCAACAGTTGCCTGCGGCTTGTCGCGTAGCGGCCCCAGGGAGACAAAAGCGACCAGGGAGAACACGAACGCTAAAAAAGGTAGAGTTCTTTTACTCACTCTTGTACCGCTCCAGTGCCTCCTGAGAGGTTGCTCCCTTCTATCTGAGTAGACACTCCCTCAACCCTAGTCAAGCAACGTTCCAGCAGAGCTGCATCAACTACAACCTCGCGACAGGTCTTTTCAGCTTCTTCAGGGGCGTTGGTCTCCATCACTAACGCGCCAGCTATCTCGTTACCGCACAGGTCACGTGCCACTGCCTCGACGGCACCTGCTTCGACGCAACCCTGTCGCATTTTGCTTGGTACAAAGCCGTTAGAAACTGTGACGAGTCTGCTCACTCCGCCGTAGCACGCATCACGCATCTCGCCACTTGGCACATAGGCGGCACAATTTTTGAATGCCTCAAGAGAGACTCCGTTAGCAGAAGCAAACATCGCTGCACCGCCCTCGCTGTAGCAAGGCTCTTGTATGTCTGGATCGACTTTCGCGCACTGAGCATAAACCTCCGAAGCGCTTGATGGAAGCTTTAGGCCATTGAGGCTTCGCGTCATGTCGAGGAAGTACTCCATGAAGAAACCTGCTCCGCAGTTGCGCCATTTGTCAGATTCTTTCTCAAACGCGAGACATAGCGCAGACCCGCTTGGTAAGTCATTGCGACTGTTCTCATAGGCGATGTGACCGATCATGTGGTTGCAGTTCCACTCAATCCATCCAGTGTCTTCAGGCTTTTCCTTGCCGGATGCGACGAGAGCGTCAACTACTTTCGTCGTTATCGTGTCACAGAATGTAGGGAACTCTGTTTTTATGCGATCCCAAGTCTGTTCGTGTGTGTATGCAACTAGCACACCGTGAGCAAAACCGCCGGTGCAGCTCACAACCCAGGAACTAAACAACTTCTCAGCACCTAACTTCTGGGCTTGATCTTTAGCAACATCATGCAGTACTTCATGACAGTGATTCCGAAAATCGCGGCCGTTTACGTTGTCCTTATGGACATCCACCATTAACGCCAAAGCTTTGTCCACGCCAAGTTCGTTCGCTTGACCTACGAAATACGAGCTGTAGCAATCTTTTTGTTTAAGGAATTGTGAGGCGAGCTGTGTGCACTTATCAAAATCTGACCCGTATGAACTGGCTGCGCTAGCTCCAGGGATGAGCGTCATATCAGGGGCCTCAACAGTGTTGTTAGTTCCTGCACTGACACGGACATCAGACTCGGAAGCCGACAGTTCAAAACCACCAAGAGAACCAAACACTAAAGCAAGAGCGACCAGAGCCACTTGCGCTCCTTTAACAAAAGCCATGCGCGACAACACGTACAGCATCCCGCATGCAAGCACTGTAAGACTGGCAAGCTTAATGTGGTCAGAGTTTCGCAAACCCAGCCAAGAGAGTCCTGCAACCGCGCTGAGGAAGACGAGCGGGAGACGACCTCGAGACTGAATCTCGAGTTCTTCATTCGCACGTTGAGCGCTTGGGAGACCAGAGATGGACATCGCCAGAGCTCCAAGCAAAGAAACACCAACTCCTAGCAGGCCGCCGGCCACCACAACACTCGGGTCGTGCAACCCACCGCTCGCTGCTAGCGCATACCAGGCTCCCCACACGAATATCGAAGAGTAGGAAAAAGCAGTATACAAGACACGAGAGCGATAGGTACTCTCAGGTTGGTGAATGCTCAATAAACTTGCAGCACTCGATAGGACTAAGACAACTACTCCTAAATAGTGCCAACCAGTTACCAGCGACGTCACAAGTGCCGCTGCAGCAAAGACGCCAGAGACGAGTCTCGCTTTCTCACGTCCCCAGCGCCACTGTGGCCTGAACCAAGTAGCCAAAGCGACGTACGACAATAAAGAGGCCGCGATTAGACCAGCCGACCAGCAGGCCATGCGGAGCCATTCGAAGTGTGATCCTGAAGACGCGGAGAACATGGCTCTAACCGTGTCAGGACCATCGCCAACGGCACACAGGACGACCATCGTGACGGGTCCGCTCCTGGCTGGACAATAACACTCATGGCTGAACCACGAAACACACCTAAAAAAGCAACGACCAGTAAGAAACCAGCGGCAAAGAAAACCGCTGTCAAAAAAGTCGTTGCCAAGAAAACAGTAGCCAAGAAAACCGCTGTCGCTAAAGCGCCAGCAAAGAAGGCTCCCGTCAAGAAAGTGGCTCCAAAGAAGCAAGCGCCACGCGCTAAAAAGGTAACCACCGACGATGACGATGACATGGCTTCATTGATGGCAATGCTTAACAATGCGGGTAAAAGTACTAAGACCTCCCGCTCTAAGGTCGCAGGTGCCAAGACTGCAAGCAGTAGGACACCAGTCCGCGGATCATCAAACACGCCGGCTTTCAAGCTACCGTTCATGAAGGAAGACACCGATAAGGTGAGTTACGGCTTAACCGTGCTCGCAGTACTCATGTGCGTTGCGACGCTACTGACCGTGTTTGTGTTCAATGGCGGCGAGTCACGAGCCGACGCATGCACTAACTCCAAGAACGACCTCAAGGCCTTGATCGCGCAGTACGGTACGGCGCCTGATGACGTTGCACTAAAGAACGCTGCGACGATGAACGCCAAGGCTTCTGCTAACTGCACTAACGATGACTATCAGTTGTTTTACACCAACGAGTGGTCAGCGTGGATGCAGAGCATCACAACGAGCAGTACTACCCCTATCACCACCGCGCCCACAGATGTTGCTCCAACAACAGTCACTGGCGCGAGCACAGACACACCTGAGGAGTCTTCCCAGGACCAGCCACAAGGTTAAAGTCAGCCGGGTGTAAATACCCCGTAGTCATGTTCTAAACAAAAACACCCGGCCCCTACGTAAAAGCCCGGGTGTTTTTGTTTATAGAGATGAACATCGTGCTAGATGGTCAGCCGCTATCATTCGTATTTGCCGCAAAGGACAGTTGCTTGCACCTCATCGAGTAGTGGCGCAAAAGCAGGTAACGGGCTATCTGCGACTCCAGAAGAGCGCCACTTAAGAAGGCTCCACAGAGAATCTGCTATTAAAAAGCAAGAGTAATCAGCGAGTGCTCACAGGAAGTATTAACGAGAGAGCAGTCTTAGCCGTTTGCTACGGTAGTGCTAGAAACAGGACCACTTCCGGTTGGATTTTTCAGCTCGTAAGGGGCCTTCGGCACGTCGATAGGGCACTCCTGACCTAAGTTATACAACACCTTGCAAAAACTGAAAGCTGTCCACACCCATGTATCGCCTTTTTTGTAGGTGTGTGCTAGAAGTCTGCCAGACGCAGCATTACCGTTTACAACTATATAGAAACGAACACCAACGCACTCTGGTGGAGCAGAGACGTCAGCACAGGAGACGTCATTGAGGCGTTCAACAGACTCGATAGATACCTCTTGCGACGTAGGGACAGGTGCTCCCGGCTGGCGCTTGAAATCATAATTACCGCTCTTTGCTGCAGCAACGAGCTCTGCGCTTCGTTCGATGTTCGCAAAGATTTTCTCATAGGGGTCTTTACGAAAACCACCTTCGACCCATTCTTTAACAGGCATTGCAGCAGCGATCTCGTCTGCAGGCGTGACCGCAAGGAGGGTCTCGTAAGACCCAGCACCATCTTTGCTCGGGTCCCATGCGACTACGGTCGTGGTTACAGCTGACGACTCCACTGGAGGAAGCGTAGGGCCAGCCGGGAATTCTGAGGAGTCTGCACTCGGTGCAACATCGTTAGATGAGCAGCTCGAAAACAGGACCATACCTACTACGCATAGCGCTGTACCTAGTTTGATTCGTGTGTGTCTCATTGTTGCAACTCTCCCGTCTCGCAGTCTTTACCGAACTCTTCATACAGTGCAGCGCCTATCTCCTCGCACACGAGGCTCGGGTCGCCGTCAGCCTGCTGTGTTCTGCGGATCAGCGCAAACCACTCACCAACACCACGCGCACACCCTTTACGAACCTCCCCTGAAGCAGCCTCACAGGCCGTGATAGCCTCAGCAGCACTCTGCCTGTGGGTTCCGATGGCACGCCCGACGCCAAGACCACACTCACTTGGACCCTCTGGGCAGTTAGCAAGCATCTTTGTTGTGTCACCTTGCGCCAGATCCCACCACATATACCCTGCGTAGCGGTAGCATTTAGACTGGAATACAGTGTCATTTACTTCTTTACACACGCCCCACGCCACATCTAGCACTTTCTGGTCTCTGCGTGACGCGGATTCTGAAAATGACATAAACACACCGTCTGAGCAGTCAGGACCATTCTCACCAAGCGACGCACACAGTTTCAATGCTGCAGTTACGTCTGGGACTGAGATGCGCCAAACAGCATGGCCGATCCCGTGGCGACAGTTCCCTCGTACATCGCGACTAACGTCGGCTGTAGGAGAGCACGCCCTCTCAACATCAACAGCTAAGGATTCTCTCGTAGCAGAAGCTAATGCACCTTCCACGAAACCATGGACAAGGCCCCAGTTGCAACCGTCAAAGTCGGGAGCCTTTGAGACCTCCACGAGAGAGTACCCAGCCGCGCCTATTTTCGCCCCGGCTGTATGCCACCGGTGATGGCACTGCGCGTCAGTGACGTTAGGTTTTAGTGCGGCGATGACATCACCGATCAACGGAATTGGCTCCTGTTTGGTGTACTGGTCAGTGTTTTCTAAGGACGCAGGTTCGCTATCAAACGAAACAGGTGTGAGGGTCCAGGCGCTGAGTACGGCGAGCAAAAGCGCCGCCGCTAGCGGCCAGCGCCGCACGTCACCCTCCAGTTACCGTGGTGCTTGCAGCGTCAGTAGGGATTGTCGAAGTACCGGCAGGATCCACTACGGAAGTGTCAGTCGGTAGAGTAGCGCCTGTTGTGTTATCGCTTCCAGTTACTGTTGTTGGCGCGGTAGCGTCGGGCGACACTGTTGCGTCTTTATACCAAGAGGTGAACTGGTTGCTTGAAAGCGCGTTGTACTCGCGCCAAGAGCAAAGATCCTGCGCGAGACGTTGTACGATCGTAACGTGTACTCGGACTTCATCGGTAGCGCCTTGAGTCCCAGGGTAGGCAGCAAGAACGCCATCCATGAATACAGAAATTTGAGCGCAGTTCTGAGGCAAAGCCAGCGATAGTTTCACTTCGCTTGGGTCTCTGCCGGTGACGACAATCTTGCCGTCCTTGTCAGTGATGACGCGAACACCTGTTGCTTCGTCGCCTTTGTTCACTGCACTCGTTGACGTTGTCTTGCCTGATAGCATGACAGCTGCGCCGACGATAACGGCAACTACAAGTAGTACTGGGATGATAAATTTTGCTCTTGTTCGGATCCACCACATAGATGACACTGTCCGGAGCTCTGTCTAAAGGTCTACTAGCCTTAGTTATGGGAGCCAGTGAGAGAGCCAGAGCCCTCTTTCACGCTATTAGCGCAGATAGCTCTAGCTTCTTCTGAGGACGATGGGGCACACATCAGTAGCGCGCTGGCTTGGTTATTTGTGTTGTTAGCGAACATCCAGGCGACGTTCTGCAGACACTCGTCACCTACTGGTGCGCATTTTTCGATCATGCGTTCAATGTTCATTGACTCGTGCGCCAGAATAGACTTCCCAAGACCCAGCTTGCAGCCCTCAAGGATAGACGGTGTTTCTGTGGCTTTCGTGTCACACACTTCAAACGCCATTTTTGCGTCCTGTTTGACGGTCTTATAGATCTGAGTGGAGGCCTCCATAGCGCAGTATTGCTTTGCTACCTCTCCCCACTCAGCAGGGAGCACATCGCACGGGTAGTACGCTTTCTCGAGCGGCCATCCCTTCTCAAGTTTCTTGATGTGCTCTGCGTTGATGAAGTGTTGCATAAACCCTCCACCCCAGCACATGCTTTGCTGGTCTTCAGGAACTTTTACGCAGTTCCCCAGCTCCTGTAGCCAGTCCTTCCCTGTCTCTTCTGCGTGTTTGACTATCGCGTGCCCGATGATGTGCACACAAGCCACAGCCATATTAGTCGTCGGGTCTATTCCAAAATCAGCGCAGTATGTGTCAAGTTTTGTTGTCAAATCAGGGAGCTTCTGAGCATAGAGAAACCTCTCCATAGAGCCGTGTATGTACCCGTTGCTGCAGTTTATTGAGTAAGGAGTCCCCCAAGCGACCGCAGTACGCATCGTATAGCCACTGTCATAAGTGAGGTAACCAAGGCTATGTAGTATCTCATGGCAGTGCAAGGACTCATTGCCTTGAGGGTTTCTGGAAGCCGCCTCAGTGACCAGCTGCACGGCTGCAGGGATACCTATCTCTTTAGCAATAGGTATCCAAGCGTCTGTCCAGCACTGCGCTGACGGAGCGTTCTTACACAGAGCCAGTGGCGCAAAGTCAGGCTCGGGCTCTGTGCCTTTGTCTACTTGAACAGGAAGCATTAAAAGTAGCGCTGGTACCACTAGTACGGCGACACGTTTTGTTGGGTTGACAGCTCTGTTCAGCAAAAACCATACAACAAATGCCGCTAAAGCCAAGCCTGCAAAGTCTCTTGCTCCAACCCCACGGACTAGCAGTGAAGCCGCAACACTGACAGCAACGACCCCGCAGCCGAATCTACGCCAGTTGTTTAGGTACAGCACAGCTCCTACTAAGAGCGTGAGAAAGAAAGCGAACGAGATCACGATAGGCACTGTTCGCCCAGGCGGCAATCGCGCCACATGTATCTCGTGCGCTGTTTGAGCCTCGCATCACAGTGAAAACAATGGAAAGCCCAAGACACATCGTAAAGGTAGCGGCGGCCACTTTGCTCATCGCCGGATCTTTGTGGCTGTTCCCGCAGCCTGGGAAGCAAGAAGATGCGTCTACCCTGTCTACAACGCCATCGTCGCTCATAACAGGCCAGCCGTCTGCAACAACAGAGCAGGAGGCGGTTCAGCAGAGTCCTCAGATTATAACCCTCTCGGAGGGCGTCACTGCTTTGGATCTACCAACGTCTCTTCCTTGTGAAAAAAATATGACAAACGGTGCGAAAAGTTACAACTCCTTCAGGGCTTGCTGGGAAGAAGCTTTCTCAACGTATACATCCCAGTACGACGTCAAAAAAGTTCTTTCGTCAATTCACGAATGGGCAGCTCCAGTACCTGAGTTGGACAGCATCTGCCACGAGCTGTCTCACCGTGTTGGACGCGCATCTTACGATCGGTTTAAGTCCGCCGAGGAAGCCCTCACGTACGACGATCGCAAATGCCAGTACGGTTACCGACACGGCGTGTTTGAGGCTTTCGCTGGCGCTGAAGGACCAGCGGGAGTGGGCAGACTGGCTAGCACAATCTGTAAAGTCTATGAAAACATGCCTAACCTCACTGATGACGAGCGAAACCTCGAGACCGGAGAGTGCTTGCACTCAGTTGGACACGCAGCAGCTGTCGCACACCCGACCGATGTCGTATCGGCAGTAGCTACATGCGATGTATTTAAGGCCTCAAGCAGTAGGCAAGGCTGCGCGGGCGGCGTACTGATGGAGTTCGTCAACTCGTACATGCTCGCCAACTTAGGTACAGGTGTAGGTGACGCTCAGCACGGACCATCACTATCGAAAATAGACGACGCCACGGTAGAAAATCTCTGTATAATACTCGATAGTGCTTACGCACAGGAATGCTTCCGCCGCGTACCACCAATGTGGGGCATTAAGGCTCAGAAAGATACTAAGTCTTTAGTTGCTAGATGCCAAAAACAGTCAGGCGCATTCATCAAAGAGTGCATGTTCGGAATCGGGGAATGGTTGTTCCGAGCAACCACCTCCTCTGAAACAACAAAAGCCCGGTCTGAGGAGATCGTCAAGTTGTGTGAGCCAGCGCCTTCAGGAGACCAGCGCGGCGCTTGCGTTTCAGGTGCTGCCCGACCTTTCCGCTCTAATGACCTGTGGGCTGGGAAATCAAAAGAACAGTGGACAGAGCTCTGTGATCTTTTGGATATCCCATCACGACCAGCTTGTGAAGAAGCAGAGACCACCGCTGAAGACTCATTCAAGAACATACCTGACCCTGACGCTAAGCCCGACTGAGCTCAGTGCATGCTAAACAGAGAAGCTTATAGCGCGTAATGGTAAAAGGCCGACAGTGCAGTCAATGAATCGCCGCCTGCTCTCTGTACTCGCCCTCTCGCTCTTGTCGCTCAGCGCGTGTGGAGGAACCAGCAATCAGGCCACTACGGCCGAGCAGCGCATTGGCGAAGTCAAACTCGCGTCAGGTGACAAAGTGCTAGTGCTAGGAAACAGCGCCATGTCAGCAATCGCTGCTGCACTCAAAGATGTTCTTGAACCATCTGGAATTGAGGTTGTAGACGAGTCCCATGCGCTCTATTACAACTACGGTGACAAGACGAAACTCTGGGATCTTCGCGAGGAGTTCAAAGAGGCGATAGCGAAGGAAGACCCTACTTTAGTCTTGGTGCAAACTGTCGTGGACAGCCCAGATATCCAATGCGAACTAGGTTCAGACCGCAAGAGAGAGTGCGTGATAGCAGGGTTTCAGGCCGGTTACAAGAACCTACTACAAGACATGGTGAAAGTGCTTTCTAAAAACGGAGCGAAGGTTCTATGGTTAGAGTACGCCGCTACAGGTTTGGAATACGCAGACAACCTTGAGTTCAAAAAACAGCAGGCGGAAATCCTCGAGTGGCACAACACTGCTGCTGCTGAGCTACTGGAGGAAGAGCCTTCTCTCTACAGCAGCTCAGCAACCCACCAAGCAGACGATAAAGACGGCGAGTTCAGACTGTATGCAACTGTAGATGGCGGCTATCGACAAACACGTTCCCCTGACGGGATTCATTTTTGCCAGTACGGAGTAGAGCTTGTAATCGAGCAGTTAGCCGACGAGCTCTACCCACAATGGCGGGAGAACAGCCCAACCTGGCCGGCTGGAGCGTGGCGTTCATTTGAGTCTTTCTCGAAACTGCAGCTCCCGTGGGGACTACCTGCGTGTCAAGATGGTCTGCTCCAAACACCACCTGAGTTCAAATGAGGAAAGTTTTTGTAGTTATCGCCATAGCAACAGCACTGGCTAGTTGTTCATCGAGTGCGCCCACCAAAGTTCATGAGTATCAAGCAAAAGTTCTCTCCAAAGTTTGCGACGAGGCGCTCGAGCCGGTACGCATCTACGCCTCGAGCCACACAGAAGCAATCACCGAGGAAGTACGCGCAGAGATGAAGGCACGATTGACCACATCGTATGACTTCTGTAGCCAGGCAGAGCTGAAGCTCTTTAGAGACACATTCCTAACCCCGTGGGCCGAAAGCATCGCCGAAGCAGGTTGACGAATCTGTGCCTACAAGCACCGTTCTGCGTATGAGAAAAGTAACTTCGCTCCTTGCCGCACTCTGTGTGCTGTTCCTTGCGTTCCCGGATAGCGCAGGTGCGCACGCTTCAGTAGTTGACGCCTCCCCCGCTCCAGGTTCTACTTTGACAGCACTTCCAACTACTTTCTCTATTACTTTCGATACAGAAGTTGATGCGTACACCGTCAGTGCCAAGATAATTAGTGGTACTCCTATCGCACCAGGAGCAGACATCGCCGATCTCGATCGAGTAACCCAGAATTTTGGCTCTGTCATCGAGTTCTCTCTCCCAGCATCGGCAACACCACCAGCATCTGGTGAAGTGATGCTCTCGTGGAAAGCGTTCTCGTTAGACGGACACAACATGGGAGGGTACATACCTTACGTTGTTAGTGCTACCGCCGCATCGACCACGCCCGCGCCGGACTCAACTTCGTCAGTAACACCCAACCCAGACAACACCACCCCTACTTCGCTCGCAGCATCGACAACAAGTGAGAGTTCTAAGAAAAATCCAACCGACTGGTCACTGCTTAAAACTCTCTCGCGTTATCTCGCAGTGCTTCTGGCCTCATTCTTGTTCGGCGCGTGGTTTTGGTCAAAGCAAAAAGTACACAAACTTCTTGACCGTCTGATCAGTATTCAGTGGCTCGCGTTCTCAAGTATCGCAACTCGTGTCCTGGCTGTAGTGGCTGGTGTTACCGCATCGATACCACTTCTCTCCTACGCTACGTCGGGCGCTACTGACGCACAAGGATATGCTTCGATACTCACGTCCTCAAGTGTGTTCATGTGGGTGCTGGTTGCAGCGTTCGCATGGTATGCATCTGCACAACCATCGACTGTCCTCATGCCTGTAGCATTGACAGCACTTGCAGTTGCCATGTCTTCACACGCGGCAGGCACGTTCTGGATGCCAGTCTCGGTTCTTTTCTCTGTCGCGCACGTTGTGGCCGTAATGCTTTGGGTAGGACCACTGATAGCACTTGGTGTGCTTCGTTTCTCATTCCCACCAGCAAAACTCCCGGGATTCGTTTTGGTATATAAAGATGCACTATTGAACTTCTCTAGTTTGGCAACAAAAGCAATAGCCGTACTCTTGATATCAGGTATCCGTCAAGCGATCGCTATCAGCGACGGAGTACCAGCAGGCCAGTGGGGTAAATTGCTTTTCACTAAAGTTCTATTGTTCTTGCTTATAGTCGCGCCGTTGGGCGCTTACCATAACCGTTCTCTAAAGAGTGCTGCTACAGGCGGTACCGAGACTCCATCTTTGACAAAGTACTTGTACGTCGAACTCGGCGCGCTTCTTCTGGTGATGTTGTTGGCAGCACGACTTGCGCAGACGTCTATTTAAAGATCCAAAACACCTATTTAGGCGATTTGTACAACCTCACCAGACGCGTTAACTTCGTAAGTCACAACACCGCACTGGAACTTCACTCCAGGCGCTAGCACTATAACGTCATAGTCAAAGTCACATTGTAATTTCATGTTGTGGAGCAGTGCAAGCTCAGTAACGAGCTGGTCGCGAGGTGTTGCCAGAATATTTCCTGCAACTATAGAAACATCAACGGTCCAAGGAGCGTTCGCTCTGACTATCAAAACAGTACACACTTCCTGGCTGTCAGAAGCAGCCACGCAGGTGACAGAGTCGACGTTTATTGATGGATCTACAAGCCCAACTTGTGCTACTACAGCGGCGTACACGTCTGCCGCTCTGTTTGGTGCCGCATCTCGAACGCTTTGATCGCGCCCCAAGAATATGAGACAAGACCCAACAGCTGCTACAAGAAGCGCAGCAAAAGCCCACCATTTCACAAATGAACGGGTCCGCGGCTTCTCTAGGTGGCCTACATCTGGACCAGCAACATACGCTTGTGTCTCAGGAGCCCACGCTGCACCGTCCCACCAGCGTTTAGTTTGAGTCCCATTCGGGTTTGGGTACCATCCAGCTGGAGTATGCATACTCAATTAGATTCGGACCTGGCTACTGCCTCTTGACGGAGAACACTCCGTCAACATCCTGTAAAGCTACGAACAACCCAGATAGCTGCGCAAGGTCTGATAGCTGTAGTTGGAACTTTTCGCGTGCGATCATGTCAGAACCCGTGTCGGTGCTGGAAGCTACGATTCGGATCTGGTTTTCAGTGATGACTCGGGCAACATCTGCGAGCAAACCAGCTCGGTCTATCGCCTCAATGCTTACTTCCACCCGCACTGTCTTGACCTCCCCAGTCCAGGAGAGCTCGACGTTTGAGTATTTCCGCGCGTCACTACCAGCTCCAGCGCACCCTGAACGGTGAGCTACGACGTTTCCTTTGCTCGTACGGAATCCGACTACAGCGTCGCCATGAACCACTTGGCAGCACCGCCCAAGCACAATACGAGTGCCTGGTTCATTATCGACGGCCAGATACTGCTCGTACTCGACTCGAGACTCATCGCGAGCGACCGGCGCCAACGGTTCTTTCACGCCAACAAGCAAGTTAGCTACTGCTGACGCGTCTGCTGCACCTTCCCCTAGTGCTTTCATCAAGCTCTCGCGTCCGTCGAATCCTAGAACTCTTGAGACACGCTCTAGGCCATCTGGTCTTATTACGCGCTGCGGGACACCCATCTTGGCGAGAGCCTCAAAAAGAAAAGAGCGTCCCTCCGCAGCAGTATCTCTGTCTTTATGAGCGACCGTCTCGCGTCGAATACGCGACCTAGCTTTTGCTGATGCGACAAAAGATAACCACTCAAGCGCGGGCTTAGCGTCTTTGGCTGTGATGATCTCCACCCGGTCGCCGTGCGACAAGACTGTATCGAGACTCGCAAGTCGCCCGTTTACTCTAGCTCCAGTACAGCGATCGCCAATACCTGTGTGAACAGCGTAAGCGAAATCGACACAAGTACTACCGTATTCAAGAGCTAACACGTCTCCACGAGGTGTAAAGCAATACACCTGGCTTCCACCTAGCTCGCTTTTGATGTGCTCCAAGTACCGCAAAGGCCCTGGTTCATCAACGCTGTGTAGTCTGGCGAGGAGCCCAGTCTCTGAGTCTTTTGATGCTAATTTGTAGCGCCAGTGAGCCGCGACACCCCACTCTGCTCGTTGATGCATACCGTTTGTTCTGATCTGAACTTCCAGAACACGCCCATCAGCTACGACAGTTGTATGAATACTTTGATACATGTTGAATTTCGGAGAAGCTACCCAGTCTTTAAAACGACCTGGCACCGGCTGGTAAAGAGCATGGATCACACCTAAGGCTGCGTAGCAATCGCTAGTGTCATCTAGAACCACCCGCACTCCAGCTAGGTCGTAGATGTCTTCCAGAGCTCGATGTTTAGTGACCATCTTCTCATACACGCTCCATAGGTGTTTAGTGCGCCCCTGCACTCTTGCTCTAAAGCCGTGCGCCAAAAGAGATTCTGTAATTGAAACGCATACTTGGTCAATCTCAAATGCTCCAGTACGCAACTTCTCCGCTACTTGACTTTTTAGTTCTTTATACCTCAGTGGGTAGAGGGCCTGAAAGCAGAGGTCTTCGAGTTCATTGGCGACTTGCGTCATTCCGAGTCTCTGCGCTAATGGCGCATGTACGTCCATCGTCTCTTTGGCGATACGCGTTGCTTTATTATGACTCAAGGCGTCAAGCGTCCTGATGTTGTGAAGCCGATCAGCTAGTTTCACGACTAGAACTCGAGGGTCTTCACTGATAGCAAGCAGTAGTTTCTGTAAGTTAGCTGCCGCTTTAGCGTCTACGTGGGACTCCTCTCCGACTAACTTAACACCATCTAGCTTGGTGAGACCATCAACTAGTTTCGCAATGACGGGACCGAATTGTTCCTCGACTTCAAAAAGGGTGATCTCAGTGTCCTCGACAACGTCGTGCAGTAATGCGGCACACACACTATCTACGTCCATACCCCAAGAACGAACAATCTGTGCCACTTGGATAGGATGTGTGATGTACGGATCCCCGCTCTTTCTAGTCTGCCCGGCGTGTGCGCCAGCCGCCATAGCCAGAGCTCTTGCAACCAGCTCTGTAGATGAATGGTCATCTCCGGTCAGCCCGGCGACTATCTCTGAGGTGTTGATCTCCACACCAGCAACTGTGCAGACAGACGTCAATGGCGCAAAGCTCAACTCGCGGCACCATATTAGGCATGGTACAAGAAACACCGATCGTGCAAGTTACAAAGACAGCCGCTGAGAAGATAGCGGCCTTGCTTTTGTCTGAAGGAACACCGGACATGGCTCTGCGGGTTTCTGTAGCTCCTGGAGGCTGTTCGGGATTCCGCTACGAAATGTACTTCGACTCAGACTTTGTAGAGTCCGACTCTGTGACAGAGTCCTACGGAGTCCGTGTAGCTATTGACGCAACCTCTGCACCTCTCTTGGCTGGTGCTGTTTTAGACTACGCTGACACTCTCAACGCAGCTGGTTTCAAAATCGAAAACCCCAACGCAAACCGCACTTGCGGCTGCCAGAAGTCCTTCTCTTAAAGGGAAACAGCTACGGGACGAGTCGTCCTCTACCCCGACAATATCCCTGGTGCGCAAACGTCTGATAGCTCTCGCGTGTCTTGCAGGCTGCGCAGCTCAGCCCACGACCAGACAGGGTTTAGTAGAGGACCCTTCTTTGGCGCGCACTCAGGCTGTCACGGTCTTGTCTGTTCCACCACCTGACTTCGTGCCCTTTGAGCCTCTTGCCGGCGATTCAATCGACAACAACTCAACAAATCGTGTTGTGGTGGAACTTCCAGGAAACACCATCCCTCTATCTGGAGTCCCGCAGCCAGTCGCAACCATAGAGCATGTAGTCGTTTTAGGAGACTCGTTGACTGTCACATCCCGCAAGCACCTCCAACGACTAGCTGAAAAGTCCGGTTACGAGATACAGATAGACGCAGTCTCTGGACGTAAAACAAGTGCTGGTATTAGCGCACTTAAGAAGCTTGAAATCCCGACAGGGGCTACGGTCGTCGTGGCTCTCGGGACCAACGACTCGAATGACTCGCCGAACTACAGGACCACCATCGACGAACTGATGGCGGCAGTCCCACCTGGGAGCCCGGTTGTGTGGCTCACGTCTTATCGAAAAAAACCGCTCGATAATCTGGCTCGTGCTTTACGTGACGCGCAGTTGCATCACCCAAGGCTGTCGATTGCCGACTGGGTATCTGTACTCGAGTCACACAAAGATTGGTTTAGTAGTGACAACGTTCATTACACACCTGCAGGTAATGAGGCTTTTGCTAATTTTATCTGGGAAGCTGCAGCCATCGCCGCGACAGGCTGACAGCGCGACGCACGGTGATCGGTATGTCATCATCTTTTGAACTTGATCTCACTAAATACGCTCTCGGGTGGAGCGACGAGGCTGAGTACGCTTTTGCGCCTGAAAAGGGTCTCAACGAGTCGGTCATTGAGCAGATCTCGTGGTGGAAAGGCGAGCCGAAGTGGATGCGTGATCTCCGTCTGCGTTCACTCACAACGTTTGAGAAGAAGCCTATGGCTCCTTGGTTTAATGTCAACATGCCGGATCTTGATTTTCAAGACATTTTTTATTACCTCAAGCCCGCTGCTGCACAAACTGATGAGTGGGATGACCTACCAGAGCAGATGAAGGCAACCTACGAGAAGCTCGGCATCCCTGAAGCAGAGCGAAAATATCTCGCAGGCGTCACGTCTCAGTACGACAGTGAAGTTGTGTATCACCGCAACCGTATTGAGTTAGAAGAGCAGGGCATTTTGTTCTGCGACATGGATACAGCGCTGCGCGAATACCCAGATCTAGTAAAGCAGTATTTCGGTTCTGTCATTCCGATGGGTGATAACAAGTTTGCAGCGCTCAACACGTCAGTGTGGTCTGGAGGTTCATTTATTTATGTACCACCAGGCGTTGAGTGCGCGATGCCGCTCCAGGCGTACTTCCGTATCAACAGTGACTCTGCTGGACAGTTTGAGCGTACTTTAATCATTGCCGACGAAGGCTCGAAAGTTCACTACATTGAAGGATGTTCTGCCCCGGTATACACCAACAACGCGCTGCACTCTGCGGTTGTTGAGATAATCGTCAAGCCGAGCGCTCACGTCACTTACACCACTATTCAAAACTGGTCACCTAATGTCTATAACTTGGTGACTAAACGCGCACGCGTTGAGACCGAAGGTCACATGGAGTGGATTGACGGCAACATCGGTTCAAAGCTGACAATGAAGTACCCGAGCGTGTACTTGATGGGTCCAAAAGCAACTGGCGAGGTGCTGTCTGTTGCGTACGCTGGTGCAGGTCAGCATCAAGACGCTGGTGCGAAGATGA
>Ga0102917_1000196_pt1 | contig 19710 bp, 28 predicted proteins | sample Colrivmet1562A02_FD_78201 | JGI IMG/M metagenome (GOLD analysis project Ga0102917, IMG submission 78201) | Estuarine microbial communities from the Columbia River estuary - metaG 1562A-02 | ecosystem: Environmental > Aquatic > Marine > Intertidal zone > Estuary | place: USA: Columbia River...
AATGGATGTTATAGGGCAGAACGGAAACGAAGGAACGCATTATGTAACGAACGAGGAGGCAGACGAGGACGCTATAGGGAAACATATACAATTCAGATCACCACACAAGCACTAATCACAATAGTGATTATTTACAAACACTAGTATGGGAACGAAACGTAAATTCAGATTAATAACAGTAAATAATAATAAGATGGCAGACTTTAGTAAGCAATGGTGTGACGAAAATGATTCGGACATGCCTTGGGATTTCGATATGGTAGAGGAATATAGCAAATTGAAACCTGGGTTTATGGTAGCGTACATTTGTGAGGGATATGGGACGGTAGGAATAGCTAAGGGTCATAACGACGAGTTTTTGTTAGCATTACCTAATAAATTCGACGCTACTTACGATTGGGTACCATACGAGCAAATAGTTAAATCGTAGATTACATGCGTTTTTTTGCGCGTTTACTGCGCAAATAACGCGCTTTTTTGTCACACATTAGTTAAATTTTTGTAGCAACATGTACCACTTTTGTCCAACATATATCAACGTTGTTTTGTAATAGCGTAATATTTTGTTCGGTTGTATTATAGTATGTGACGAGTTGGTTGATAATGGGTGTTGGTGATTGGGTTTCGTCCTGTTTTTTCTGCACGCACTCCACACTTTTCTTTATGAACATTTTGTCCCCCACATCCCTATTTTTGTGACGCACGACTGCGCTTTTGTGACGCACAACTAAATTTGGAGTGGGCAAGATTTTGTCGTACCTTCACCGCGTCTATAACTTTTTTGTCGTAAAGTAAGTTTGGTTTTGTCAAAGTGGAGTCGTATCTTCCACCCAATTTCATTTGTTTTTTTGTATGTGTATAGTGTTTTGTTGTGGCAGAGTTTTGTTCGTATATTGACGTCATAATAATTAAAGATATGAAAGTAATAGAAAGAGATTTTATCGTCGGTGGAGCGAAGCTCGGCACATACAATGCGTATGAGGATGTGGAGCCCGAATTGTTACGTTTCCGTCCTGGACAACGTGTACTCCCAGCCCCGTTTTTTTATGAATCGGGTGAGACGTTTACATTAATAAAGCAACACGAGCCTGGTGCTCGGTTTTATCCAAACGGTGGTTTTGAGGTACGCGATAATGGAGGTGGTGTACGACACTATGATATTGATCAGGTGATTGTGCATCCAGCACTCATTAAGCACCAAGCAACACTGGACCTAATGACGCGCCGTGAGGAGCGTGAGGCGGCAGCTGCTGAACGTGCTGTTTTACGCGGCGATAAGGTGAAGGTGAAAGTTGAGGGTGGACGCAGGGGACGTCCAGCTCTGGACCCAGCGGTTAAATTAGCTCGTGACACGGCTAAGATAGAACGATCAACGCGCAGTGGTGGGAAACGTGGTAGACCAGCTAGTACTGTTGTACGGGTGGTATCCGCAGAAAAGAAGCCCGCGGGTAAAAGGGGACGCCCAGCGCTTACTCAAGCGGTGATCACCCAGAGGGTCGGCCAGAAGGCAGCCACTAAGGTGCGTACTGGAGGTAAACGTGGGCGTCCGAAAAGTACTCGACGATAGGTTTTGTTCGGTCGGAGTTTTTTTCGTACATTGATGGTATAATAAATTAAAATAAAAGTTATGAAAGTAGAAATTTTCACACAAGTAGAGCGTTTATCTTACCTACAGAAAAATATGGGTGATAAAATAGTAGTATTAAATGAACCAGACGAAACGGGACAGGTAAAGATATCCGTTGAGGTTGATGGTGCGTTAGATGTAATGGAAATTTTTCACGCCGGAGTAAGTTATGGTTTAGATACAATGCAAAAGGTATTCGTTAAATAAGTTGTTTGGGCAACGTTTTGTCCAGACATTTATAATATAAAATTAAATAATAAAAAAAAACAGGTTATGTCAACAGAAAACAAATCAACACAAAGAGGTCGTCCAGTAGTAGGAACATCAGCACGTCAAGCACGTTTAGCAGCTAGAGCAGCACGCGCAGCAGCGGGTGGATCAATTGGTAGGGGACGTCCAGCGTCTGGTGAATCAGCACGCCAGAAGAAATTAGCCGATCGTGCATCTAAAATTGCAGCCGGTGAAGTGATCAAGCGTGGTGCACCTAAGAAGGTGAAACCAGAAGCGGTTACAGCGTAATTCTGGACGCGGTGGGTGTGATCCATCCACCGCCGTTCATTTTTTTCACACAACCATTAAATTAATAATTATGATTAAGTTATTCGGATACACGTTCAATTTGTTACAGTGGGTTACGATTTTTTTGTTCGGCGTTAGAGTCGAGGGTGAAACAATCAATCTGGAGTACGGTGTGAAGCAACCAGTGCGCACAGTGGAGCCCCAGACGCAACCAGACGAATTCAGCTGGTACCGTGAGTTGAGGGTGAGTTCACTCCATGGGGTAAAACAATCAGTTTACTTGTAAAGTGGATTTGGAATTCAGAGTAAAAGGTCATATATTGACCCTATAAATAATTAAATAAACATTTAAATTTTAAGTTATGAGCTTACCATTTTTTAACGTACGAATGACAGAAGAAGATCAAATTGCAGTTGAGTGTGAAGGTTCGGGAGGTGAATTGATGAATTTATTCGCGAACGTGATGAACGATAATAAAGATATTAAGGAAGTGATCGTGATGGCCCTGATGGCTCTGGAAATGAGAGCCAGTGAGGGTGAGGAAGCCAGTGATGCTATGATCGCATCTGCACTGAGCGGAAATACACCGATAGCTGAAGCATAAATAATTACGGGTGATCCATTACACCCAAAGAAGGTTCATACTTTTAATTTTTAATGGTTAGATTGAGCTGGGTTTCTACCCGGCTCTTTCGCTGTGTGTGGCTCACTAGCGTTTCTGGGACGTACGTCCCTTCTGCTCACAGACTTCCCCACCCACCACTAAAATGTATTTAAAATAATTAAATGAAATGGGGCAGGGCAGGGTTACGGTCGTACATTGATGGTATAAAATTAATGAGTATGTTAACTAAACAAGTTAGAGAAATGGAAAGACAAGTAGATGTGATCGAAGCAGCTGCTGCAGTAAATAACCGTTTAAAGATCAGTGATCTAAGACCACAGCATTATGCATTCGGGGGACGAGGTGATGTCTGGAGTGACACTGCACACATCGCTCAATCGGGTGAATACAGTACCATGTGTGGTCGTCCGATGCTATCCAGTAACTGGGTGAAGATGGAAGGTGTCGATCACATAGGATGTCCTACCTGTCTAGCTAAATATAATAGCTAGATGGGGCGGGGCGGAGTCCCGTTCGTATATTTACGACGTAATAAAAATTAAAAGTATGAATAAGAAAGAAATCGTTAGAGCAATCACGTACAAAGTATGTGAATTCGTTCAGGAGTTAGGATACATAATCGAGGACGATGGGTTCCATGGCTCGATCACGTTCCAGAAACCAGGTGAATCGATAGATAATTCGATCGAATGGAACCGTAGCTATCAAGAAGCGGTAACGTTCAATTGGGCTAGTGATGAGACGAAAGCCGACTGTGAGAAGATCGATGCACACATGAAGCCGATAATTGAACATTATAATGCTCAGTATGTAGACAAACGTAAGAAAGTAGTTGCATAATAGATGGGGCGGGGCATAGCCCCGCTCGTATATTCACGGTATAAATAAAAACACATGAAACAAATAATTGCACTAGTATTACTATTCACTTGGATGTTATTAATAATAATAATGATGGGTGAGCCACAGATGAATGACCAGGTAAACGAATCAGTGGGTTCAGGGCCACAATGGATTGGATGGACGTTAGCTGCGTTTATACTATTTACCCCGTTTATAGTAATTAAATTAATGGATGGTAAGACTAAATAGGCAAAACACAACACGTATATTCACGGTATAAAATTAAATGATATGATTATATTAAAATTATTAGGTGTATTAGCATTAGCAACATTAATAACATTCATAATAGCATTAGTAGTAATAATAATAGACGATAAATTAAATTAAACACATGAGCAAATTAACATTTACAGACGGCGAGTCATTCGATTTAAGTGGTCCATTACGTTTGGAAGAACGTTATGATGGATGGTATGTATTAGGTAATAATAGAATGATACCCGTGGCTAGTCAAGACGCAGGTAATATATTGATAACACAATTAAATAATAAAATATGAACGTAAACGAATTAATGAACATGAATGACATGTATTATGTAGGAAACATAATCGATGTAGATGGTGATGGATGGGTAAGTAAACAAGAAGCACAAGCGATATTAGATGAGCTCGGGGTTACTGATACTGATCCAGATTTAAAAGACATACCCAATATCAACTTTAATTAATAAACCAATAAATAAATAATATGAAAACATTATTAAGTAGTAAGTACATAGACATTCATTTAATTAAGGGTATAATGGTGGGTATAGCTAAAGCGGATAACGAATACGCTCTAATGCTCGGTTGTGTGGTGATTGAATTTAAACCGCAACGCAATATTAAACTCAAGCGCGGTACGCGTGTTGGTAAGCCATCCACATTCTAGTGGGCGCACGGGCGTCTGGGCGTCTGGGCATCCGGGCGTCTGGGCACGCGGGCAAACGGGCATCGGGCGCGTGACCGAAAAAGGTTTCGTAGTCGATAGCGGGGCGATAGCGATACAATAGCGGAGTGCTCCCACGGTAATTGCGGTCAATCGACGGGCCACGGTCATTGTAAAAAAACTATGGGTATTCGCAACAAAAACACCACAAACAACCATCGATGGGGTATATACGCATATACCATTTCCGAATATACCCATTTGTCCCACATTTACACAATCCCAAAAATAGATCTTGAACAAAACGAGTTTCAAGTGGCAAAGTATATACGTTATATTCATATCAAACAAAAAGTTATGATTAAACAATTTATCACATTATTTTCAGTATTAATATTATTTGGTTGTAGTAAAGAGTTACAATACCCAAGTCCATTCGCGAATAGCAATGAAGGCCAAGTATCAATTACAATGGGTACTCAAAAAGACGCCCGTGGTTTTTATCACTATAAGTTCGATAATACCAAGTCATTCAATTATACCGCCGTTTACGCCGAAGCTACGCCGATTACTAATGAACGTTATCTATATAACGGAGTTTCCGTCGTTGAGAGTTCGTTCGACACCGATACTTACTGGGTGTTTGATACGCTCACCGTCACTATACCATTATATAATCCATTTAGTTCATTATATTCTTCACCCTATTTCACAACTCCATTATCTGTTGGTACAAAAACCGTTACTTTGTCGCAGTATCGCAATACTATTGTACCACTAATAAGTACTTCCAGCACTTACTTTAAAAAGTATGATGCTCGTATGGATGAATATAAGCCAAGTGGAAACAATATGTGGACGAAACAATTAATTGGTCCGATTCCAGCGCAATATCGGGGTGATACTATTAAGATATACATAAAAACATATTGGGAATGTGGTAATTATTCAATTACTTATCCCGAACGTACGGAGAAAATTGATTCATTAAAATTAATTATTGATTAATGATACGCTTAACACACGACGAGGCAAAACAATATCGCCAACTTAATAGCGAATTTGATTTTAAATATAATATGAAAAACGCTATCGCATATACACTTACTCCCGTTAAGGGGGATAGTGGTTGGGAGGATATTACATATTATGGCGCTGCTTGGGTGGATTCTACCAATACACCGCAAAACCCACATTATGTTTATGTACTTTGTAATCCATCTATGCCGGGTATATGCAAAATTGGTTATACTACCACAACAGTTTATGATCGAGTGCGCCAAATTAATTTAGCTACTGGTGTTATTACGCCGTGGTATCCCGTGTTTGCATATAAGTGCCCTAACGGCCGTATGTTGGAAAGCGAAGTTCATAATGAACTCGAGAAATTAGGCGCACGGATCAACAAGAAACGGGAGGGTTTCCATATGTCGTCGGATGATGCACGAAAAATTATTGAAAAATTAGGCTCTAAATATCAATCACAAACTTATACAAATGAATAGTAAACAACTTTCTCTTATCGCATTTACTTGGATGTTAGGTCATGTTCTGATTTATTTAACTTATCATCAATTAGCATCTAATGTTTCCTCTATATTTGAGGTATTGGGTTTAGCTGCGGTTAGTTTCTATGCCCATTATCGCTTATCATTTCACTTTGCTTCTAAGTTCTATTAATATTTATTGTATATACGGATAGGTGTATTAGAGTAGGGTCCACAAGCTTAACGAGTGGGAGCTACGTCTTGTTTAACTTATTCATATTTATTGATAGAAATGACAGTATACAAAATTAAATCTGAAGATAAAGCAGCATTCTTAAACCGCTTAGAAAAGTTGAAGATCAATGTTAGTTCTAACGATTTAAAGAACAAAACAAAACTTCAAGACGGAAATGTTATTAGTTGGTTTGAACTAACTGTTACTGATTCCGAACACGAACAACAAATAAATAATATTATAAACCAATCACCCGCAATAAACATAATAAGCGAAATGGAAACTAAAAAGAAAAAAATGACTAAGGACCAATTAAAAGAAATGGTTCGTCAAGAATTACAAGCTGTTTTAGCTGAAAAAAAGAAAGTTAAAGACGAAGATAAAAAAGACAAATTAGACGAAAACGAAGAAGTATTAGAAGAATCTCCAATTGTTGATATCTTAGGTATCCTTTCTGGTGTAGCTGGTTTAGGTTTAGGTAGCGCTGCTATCATGAAAGCACAAGATATGTTAAAAGCTAAAAACCCAGAATTATTCAAGAAATTACAAGGCGTAAGCGGTGCAATTGGCAAAGCTGATCCTTCTAAGAATTTAGAAGAAAATACTGATGAAGCTTTTGATCCTTCTATTTTAGAACCAATCGGATTAATGGCTGGAATGGCTGGTTTAGCTTTTGGAATTGTTAAGGCTGGTACAGCTTCTATGAAGAAAGAATTAATCGCTAAATTTAAAGCTGCTGGTAAAGAATTACCTGATGAGAAAACATTAAATAAATTAGCAGGTCAAGCTATGAGAGTGGCTATGGATAGATCTACAGGTGGTGGAGATGGTGCTAATACACCTGACGTTAAGATTTAATTAACTAAATAAATATAATTGAGCGACTTGTGAAAACAGGTCGCTCTTTCTTTGGCTCTGTCATTTTCCGGTCGTATATTGTAAGTAAATAACAAAATAAAATGAGATACAAAGACTTATTACTACAAAAAATTGAGCAGTTAGACATCATGATTAACAACTTAAACTTAATTGCTAGAGAAGGACAAATCACAGATGGTCACTTCGAACAATTAAAAGAGCAAATCGAAGAAATTCGTTACCAAGTTTCATTAGAAAACGAAGATTAATATGCTTAGCCAAAATTGGCAGGAAATATTAACTTACATTGAATCTAATGTAACTGATCCCCACCGCACTCAGCTTCTTACTTTATGTAAGGAGTTTGAAGTGCATTTAAACTCAACTCCTGCACTTAAGCCTAAAAAACAATCTAAAAGGGACATACAAAATAAAATTGTATCGGAAAACCCTAATGCAGATAACTTACAAAACATTTTAAAAGGACTTTAATATGATTACATTTATAACCCTAATAACGATTATTATTCTAACTTCAGGATACGTTATTTGGAATCTTCTTAAAAAAGTAGAAAAATTAGAAGACATAACCGGCGAACAAAGCGAATTAATATCTACACTTACATCAAGCGTAATTAAAATTGATGAAGTTATAACACAACTAGACTCATCAGGTGCATTTGAGAGTGATGATGAAATAGGTACTTTCTTTGAACAAATAAAAAATATGAGAGATACTTTATTGAATAATTTAGATAAAAAGATAGAAAATAATGTATAACGGATATTATGATGGTGGTACTTTTGATGCTGCTAAATACTTAGAGGAAGAGTTAGGACCCTCCTTAACTAAAAAAGGTCGTGTTCGTAAACGCAAACCGAAGCAACCACGAATATATTTTACAGAAGATACAGAAGATGCTATTGTTGAATATCTTTTACTTACTAACCAAGATCAACGTAATAGAATATATAATGAAAGAATTGCATATGGTTTTTACAAATTAGCAGAAAACATCATCCATACATTTAAATTCTACTATACAGATACAGACACAATTGAAGAATTAAAACATGAAGTAGTAGCGTTTCTCCTTGAGAAACTTCATTTATATAGAAAAGAAAAAGGTAAAGCATATTCATATTTCGGCACAATTGCTAAACGTTACTTGATAGTTTATAATGCGAACAACTATAAAAAACTACAAGAAAAGGTCAATATGGACGAAGTAAACGACGAAAACGATATCTTCGTAGACAATAACATAGGCTTAGATGAGGAGAAGAATGAGCTTAATATGTTCTTAGATCAATTCGTTGCTTATGTTGATAAGCATATCTATACAATATTTCCTAAACAACAAGACGCTAAAACAGCGGATGCAATTGTTGAATTATTCCGCAAACGTGAGAATTTAGAAATATTCAATAAGAAAGCATTATACATTTACATACGTGAGATAACAGATGTCGACACACCTCAAATTACTAAGATAATTAAGAAGTTAGACGTTATTCGTTTAAGATTATTTAATGAGTTCTACGAACATGGGTACATTAAAATGTAACCTTTGTTTTTCTCATATTTATACGTAAATAATACATAAATATTATGGAAAATTTCAACCAAGTTATATTTGGAAAGAAGACATTCTCGGACTTATTACAAGATATATATAAGACTACGAAAAAAACTGAAGACAGAATTGAGGAATTGATATTAGCCCTTAAGCCATTCATTAACTCTCCATCGGAGGCTATAATGATTGTACCTCTTATTAAAGAATATTTAGATGTTCAAGTAAAAAATAACGATCATTTGGTACGTATGGCATCAGTTATACAAAGAGCTATGTCTAATAGTGCCGCTGTTGGTAGTTCGGAATTATTAATATCAGAAGAAGAAAAAGAGCAATTATTGCTTGAGGTTAAAAAAATGGGAGAAGATACTAAACAGATAGAAAATATTGATACTAGCGCTAGCAAAATATTAGAAAATGATAACTAAACATGGTTTATCTTCCTTACGATCGGCCCCATCTTCAGGTGGTTCTCCCTTTAAATTTAAGGTAGGGAAGGTATTTGCTACTGTAATGGATGAAAAAACACCATCTAAAAAAGTTTTTGATCAATGTGGTGGTTGGTCAGGGATAGGAACTGTATTGTTTAAACCATATACTGGTTCTAAAGAGCAAGATAATTATAAAGAAAATATTACAAGTAATACTGTTTTAGGATACTCTGTAGCTAAGCCTTTATTTCCAAACCAGAAATATATTCCTTTAAATGGAGAATTAATTTTAGTTTTTCCATTACCCTCTACAAACACTCAATCAAGCAATACTAATGAAAAACCTACTTTTTATTATATAACAAATATTAATTTATGGGGTAATAATCATTCTAATTCTCAAACAGCAGATGCAGAGCATCCTTTAGGTTTAGGATTTGATGAAAATCCAAAAATAGAAAGTATTTTACCTTTCGAAGGTGATTACATACTTGAGGGTCGTTTTGGAAATACTTTAAGATTTGGTTCTACAAATAAAATTAATACTGGAGAAAATTTTTGGAGCGATAGTGGTAAGAATGGTGATCCAATTACTATTTTAACTAATGGTCATAAATTTGGAAGTGGAAAATTATATGTTGAAGATATTAATAAAGATTCTTCGGCTTTATATTTAACATCTTCCCAAAAAGTTCCTTTAAAAGTTTCTAAAACCAAATTAAATCCTCTTACAACAACGTCTTTACCAGACAAATATATAGAAGGATCTCAAGCAATATTAACATCAGATAGAGTTGTTATTAATTCTAAAAAAGAAAACGTATTATTATTTGCTCATAACAACATTGAATTATATACTAAAAATACTATTAGCTTAGATGCTGATGATAAAACTGTAATCAATTCACCAGTTATATTTTTAGGAATGAATGGAAGTAAAATTCCTGAAGAACCTGTATTGTTAGGTAATGAAACTATAAAATTATTAAATAGTTTACTTACAAGTTTATCTACATTTAGCACAATATGTTCATCAGCATTAAATGGATCAAAAGGATCTCCTATAACTCAGCTTAACACAGCAGCAAGAGGATTAAAAGAATCAGTTGATAATTTGATTCCAAAATTAATTGATATTAAGTCACAAAAAGTAAGAGTAGCCAAATAATGCCAAATACAGTTAACATAGCAGGATTAGTATCTAGTGCAACCGCCGCTAAAGGAAAATTAGAATCCATTAAAAATAATTTAGACGCTTCTAAAATAGCCGAAATGGCTATTGAAAAAGGAAAACAAATGACTTCAGGACCTGTTCAACAGGTTTTAAATGATATAGATGCTGCTAAAAAGAAATATGATGATTTAAAATCAAATACATTTGGGAAATTTAATGATTTAGATAAGCGTATTGTAAATAAATCTATTACTAGAGAAGAAGCAGATAGAATTAAAGGTATAGTACAAGGAAATTTTGAAGAAGAAGAAAAAGACTTAAAAGAGTTTATAGATAAAAAAACAGAAGAATATACTAAATTAATAGAAAATACTAAAGAAGCTATTAATTCTAAATTAAAAATGGCAGACGAAAAGGTTAAAAACTTTTTAAAGAAAAGTCATAAAAGAGCTAAAAGAAAAAATGGAAGGATATTAAAAGACTTATTAAAAGGAGCTATTAAAGCTGCTAAAAAGAATCCTGTTCCTGTAATAATGGCTGCTTTAACTATAACATGTCAATTAATTTCTGTACGAAATAAAAAAATAGAAGAATTAGTCGATAGTGTAAACAATGTTATTGATAATATCCAATCTAAAGACGATGTTAAAAAAGCTACTTTATTAAAAAACAATGCTATACGAATTATAAAGGAAAATGAAGCCAAAATTAATTCTATAAAAGGTACTTTAGAGCGAATAGCACTTATATTATCTATATTAGATATTATCTTATTCTTAGCAGATATTCTTTTACCAATCCCTGTACCATCCCCAGCACCCGATGTTGTAACCCCTACTAAAGAAAGATTTAGAAAGAAATACGAACTAGCAGTTGAAATTATAAGTAGTATTTTGGCAGCTATTGCTATTATAGAATTATTATTAAATAGAATTATTGAAGAATTAGAAGACCAAAAAGAAAGACTTAAAGAAATTGATGCCTTTTTTGATGAACCTTCTAATCTAGAAGCATTTGACAGAACCGACTTAGATAAAATCCTATCCACATTATCACCATCCGGTAATTTTGGTGATTTAACTACAGGATATAAAGGATTTAAATTTGCTATTAAAGAGGAAAACGATCCTAAATTTATCGTTGCTGGGAATAAGCGTAGATATGCTGTAGCTCTTAGTAGAGATAATGTAGAAGTAATACAATCTTCTAGATCATTCACTTTAGACCCAGACATCCTTATTGAAGAACTTAAATTAATCATAGATCAACAAAATCTCAAACCCTAATATTTATTGTTATGGAAGCTAAACAATTTAAATCATTAATTAAAGAAGCAGTACGTGAAGCCGTTCGTGAAGAACTTGGCTTAATGCTGTTAGAACAATTAAAGAGTGGTGTAACACCACAAACAACTCAACCACTTACTGAAGGTCGCTCGATGTCATTTGATAGCGGGGATGTACATAATGTTGGTATGAGATCTCAAATGAGTAACAAGATGGCCGAAATGTTTGGAATGCCCGCAGGAGCCAAACCTCAAACACAATTAAAAGTAGACCCAACAAGTGATAATCCATTTGCTGCGTTTATCAATGATACCGCTTCTAACCTTACTCGTTCTGAAATGAATCAAATGCTACAGGGAGGATAATGGCAGTACCTAAAACATATCGTATAGATCCTAGGGATTTGCAAAAAAATATTGCAATCGGTGTTGGTTTGCCCTTTAATAAACCTTCTGCTTTTAAAAGTACATATAGTACTAAAGAACAGGTAAAATATAATTTAATTAACCTTTTATTAACTAATAAAGGCGAACGAATTGAAAACCCTGAATTTGGTTGTGATATAAAAAAATCCATATTTGATTTTATTAATAATGAAAATGTTAGTAAAATTGAAAATAACATAAGAACGGGTATATCAATGTTTGTTCCTGAAGTAAATTTAGAGGATGTAATTATTACCCCAACACCTGATGAACATATAGTAAACGTAAAAGTTGAATATAGTATGAAGATATCAGGTGAAGCAGATGAAATACAAATTAACTTTGAATAATGTCCGAAACTAAAAACATATCATATCTAAATAAAAGCTTTAGTGACTTTAAGTCTACATTGATAAAACATGCTAAAACTTATTTCCCCACAGCCTATAATGATTTCTCAGATGCGTCCCCAGGGATGATGTTTATTGAAATGGCATCTTACGTGGGTGATGTATTATCATTCTATTTAGATACTCAATTTCAAGAAAACTTACTTTTATATACAAAAGAAAAAGACAATGCTATATCTTTAGCTTATGCATTAGGTTATAGACCTAAAATGTCTTATGCTTCGTATGTTGATTTACAAATATCTCAATTAGTTCCAATTGTAACAAACATATTAAACAACACTGAAATTCCAAATGCCAATTATTATATTATAATTCCTGAAAATAGTGTTGTTGAAAGTATTAGTGGGGTTAAGTTTTTAACTACAGAATTAGTTGATTTTTCTAAAGAAGAAAATAGAGTTATTGTTTTTGACCAACCTGGTTATTATAGAGTAACAAAAACAGTAAAAGCAATATCAGCAGAAATCAAAACAACAACTATTGATTTTGGTGCTACTCCTCAAAAGTTTACTAGTACTACTATATCCGACAATAAAATATTAAACATATTACAAGTTACAGATGCTGGTAGTAATATTTGGTATGAAGTTCCTTATTTAGCTCAACAAGGCATTCCCCAAAAAGCTACTAACCCAACATATAATTCTGATTCAATTCCTTATTTATTAAGCTATATTGAAACACCTAGAAGATTTGTAACTAGATTTAAAGAAAATGGTGATTTAGAATTACAATTTGGAGCAGGAACAAATTCATCTTCAGATACTTCTATATTACCTAATCCAAATAACTTAAATTTAGGCACGTCTGTTAATGTGTATGATCCAAATAACACATTTAATAGAGCAGCCGTAGTAACTACAAGAGAATATGGTTTAGCTCCAACAGGTATTTTAACAATAAAATATCTTGTAGGTGGTGGTATAACATCAAACGTTCCTTCTAATGAAGTTGTAAATAGAAAATTCAACTTAGCTGATATTACATTTAATGGTACTGTAACGGCTCCTCAAAATACAACTATTTTTAACAGTATGATTATTACTAATCCTGAACCTGCTATTGGAGGTAGAGATGAAGATACAGTTGAGGAAATTAGACAAAACACTCTTTACTCTTTCTCTTCACAAAACAGAGTTGTAACTAAAGAAGATTATATTAATAGAGTACTTAGTATGCCTAGCCATTTTGGTGCTGTTGCTAAAGTATACGCTATAAATGATTTTGCTTTATCGACTAATTCAGGAAATGATAGATTATTAGACAATAATCCTTTATCTATTAGTTTATATACTTTGGGATATAATGCAAATAAAAATTTAACAACTCCTTCTTCTGCACTTAAGAATAATATCAAAAATTATTTATCACAGTACAGAATGGCTACAGATGCTATTAATATTAAAAATGCTTATTTTCTTAATATAGGTATTAACTTTGATATTTCTGTATTACCAACATTTAATAATAAAGAGGTATTAAGTAATTGTATAAGTGCTTTAAAAGATAAATTCGGTATTGAGTACATGCAAATTAATAAACCATTTGTTATATCTGATATTAATTCAACATTAATACAGGTTAAGGGAGTTCAATCAATAACAAAAGTTGAAGTTGTAAATAAATCAGGTGGTGATTATTCTCCATACAGCTATGATATATTTGGTGCAACTAGAAATAATATACTATACCCATCATTAGATCCATCTATATTTGAAATTAGATTCCCTGATGTTGATATACAAGGTAGAATTGTAACATTATAAAAATTAAAATATGAATTTAGACAAATTAAAAGGACATATTCCGGATGTGGTAATCACCCAGATTCCAGGAGTTATGGAAAAATTCCAAATCAATACTCCATTACGTTTAGCTCATTTCTTAGCTCAATGTGGTCACGAATCAGGCGGTTTCCGTTTAACAAAAGAAAATTTAAATTATAGTGCAAAAGGTTTAATGGGTATTTTTAAGAAATATTTTACAAAAGCTGATAAAACTCCTGATACTGCTAAAGCAGCATTATATGAACGCAAACCAGAAAAAATTGCTAATTTAGTTTATGCAAATAGAATGGGTAACGGACCTGAAGCTTCTGGTGAAGGCGCTAAATTCTGTGGTCGTGGTTATATTCAATTAACAGGTAAAGACAACTATACAGCATTTGGTAAATCAATTAATGAAGATATCGCAGCTAATCCACAATGGGTTGCTGAGAAGTATGCTTTATTATCGGCCGCTTGGTTCTTTAGTAAAAACGGTTTACATAAATTAGCGGATGGTGGCGCAACTGATGCAGTTGTTACACAAATTACTAAACGTGTTAACGGTGGTACTATCGGATTGCCGGATAGAATTAAACACTTTAAGGAATATCACGCCTTACTAGCATAATAATACATAATTAAATTAGGAGCTTCCGGTTGCAATATTTATATATAGTAACCGGAAACTTTTTTACATGGCCGTATATAAAATATTCCCTGAAAAGGACGCAACAATTTATTCTTACTACCCTACAACTAATACGGGGATAGACGAGATTCTAGAAGTTAGTACATATGAAAGTACTTTTCAAGGTACTAGGCAAGCTTCTAGAGCACTGATTAAATTTTCAACTAGCGAAATAGTTAATGCTATTACTGGCAAAGCGTCAGGAAGTTATAAAGCATTTTTAAAATTGTATTTAGCAAACGCTTCTGAAATTCCAACAGAGTATAAAATCGAATGCCACCCAGTTTCGGGGACATGGGATATGGGAACAGGAAGATTAGCTAATTTTCCTGCTACTCAAAATGGTGTTAGTTGGAATTATAAGACATTAACTAATACATGGACAACAGCAGGTGGTGATTGGATTACTGGCTCTGTTGCTACTCAATCATTTACTTATAATGATGAAAAAGATATTGAATTAAACGTTACTACAGCAGTAGCTGCGTTTTTTGCTTATGAAACAAATCCATTTGCTGCTACTAGAATCAAAAATGAAGGTTTTATTTTAAAACACACAAGCAGTATTGAATTTGCAACATCAAGTGCTCCATTTGAATTAAAATATTTCTCATCAGATACTCATACTATTTATCCACCTTGTTTGGAGGTTAGATGGGATGATAGTACATTCGTTACTGGTAGTTTAGTTGTAACAACTAGTCATCAATCTGTTGTTTCATTAAAAAATAATAAAGCTGAATTTCAGCAAGATTCAATTAATAAATTTAGATTAGGAGTTAGAAACCAACATCCACCAAGAACATTTAATACAAATCAATTATATGTAACCGGGTCTCAATTACTACCTAGTGCATCATATTGGGCTATTAAAGATGTAGATACTGAAGAATGGGTAGTTGATTTTGATACATCATATACAAAAATAAGCGCTGATCCAACTTCAAGTTTCTTTACAGTTTATATGAATGGATTACAACCAGAAAGGTTTTATAAAATACTTATTAAATCTGTAATTGATGGTTCAACTATTATATTTGATGAAGATTATATTTTTAAAGTAATTAGATAATGGAAAGTATAAAGGTTGATAAAACTATTTTAGGAAAGAATAATAGTGTATTAAATACAGACTTTAGTTTCTTTTTAAAAGACACAATAGTACCTGAATTTACACTTGAAGATTTTTTTCAATTGTATGAAGAATTATTCTATCAAATTCCTAAAGAAGGTGAAGTTGAATCTCATAGATATATTCTAAATAAAGAAGCAGAATATTTAGGAGTTCAATTAGCGGATGATGTTGATATACAAGCGTTACTTAATGAAATTACTTCTTTAAGACAACAGCTTTTGGAAACAAAAACAATTATTACAGACTACACAAAGACTAAGAAATAATAGCCGAAATAAAGATTATAGGAAATATCAGCAATACAAGTCAATCAAATAGATTTGATGAGAAAGATATTGCTTTACTAGGCCAAAATAGAATTATAAATAATTTTGGAACTCCAGATGATTATGTAGAATATCACATACATGATATTTTAGGTAATCCTTTAAGACAAGCTTATTCTTATTTATCTTATAAATCACCCTCAAACGTTGCTTTAAATATAGATGGAACTTATTCTTTTTTAGAAGTAGACCCTATTGAAGATTTAAAGAAAGAATATAGTAATGGTGAGTTTCAAACAACATATAACTTTTTTAGAAATAAATTAGGTTTACCTGTTGCTCCTCTTTTTATCAAAGAAATTTCTGATGATAGAACTGAACTTAAAGTAGGTTCTACTTTTTTAAATAATGATTTATTAGGACCAAGAGCATTAGCTTTAGTAAATGAAATTAATACTACTTCCTATTTAAAATCTTATTTAGCAAATTTTGGAAGGAATAATACACCTGTTATAATTAATGTTGCTTTAGATACAACAGAAGATAATTATTATGTATTAATTAAATTATATAGCCCACTATCAGAAGATATATCTGTAAAGGATACTTTTTGGATTGTGGATGAAATTATTGATAGTTATACTTTTGATATTAATTTAGATAAATTATTAATATTAGATGAAGTTCCCAATATAAAGGGACCTAATTTTAGTGTTAAAGTTGATTTTAATAATGTAAGTACTCCTTATCATAATCACAATTCGTTAATCAATCAATTAACAGGTTCTAATTTTAATTTCATTACTCGCTATTTAAGTGGATCTATTGATATTAATGTAGACTATACTGATTTTAATGATTTTGTTAGATTTAGCTCAGCTGAGGCTAGAATTGCTAATTTTAAAGATAAAGTTACTCTAATTCAAAAATATGAAGCAACTTCATCTATTATAGCATCTAGTACATTATCTACAAAAGTAACAGAATTAGCCTATTATTCATCAAGTATTACCTCTCTTGTTACTGGGTTTGATGAATATGAAAAATATATGTATTTTGAGTCAGGCTCATATGCTTACCCAAAGACAACAAGCACTAAACCATTTATATTACAACCAGTAACATCATCAATTGTTACTAACTGGTATAATGGTAGAATAATAGCTGCTCAAGATTTTGATTTAGATAACCAAGATCAATTATTACAATTGATACCTAGTTATGTTCTTGAAGATTCAGTTAATACCCCATACTTAACATTTGTTAATATGATGGGTCAATATTTTGATAATATATGGATTTACTTAAATTCAGTTACCGATTTATACAAGAATAGAAACAACCTTGAAGAAGGTGTTTCAAAAGATATTGTATTCCATGCCTTACAATCATTAGGTGTTCATTTATACAATAGTAAAGCTGATGTAGATTTAGATTTAGCATTATTAGGTGCTAATAGTGGTAGTATAGGAGATTTAAATAATATTCCTAAAAAAGATTTAGTTGCCGAAGTATATAAAAGAATATACCACAACATACCATTATTATTCAAATCAAAAGGTAGTAATAAAGGTTTAGATCATTTAATTAATATATTTGGTATTACAGGAAGTATTTTACCAATTAAAGAATTTGGTGGTAATACTAAACGCAATACACTAACAGATAGTAATGGTGATAAAATTCGTGTTATTTCTACTCAAATTACAGGAAGTGTATTATCTCCTTATATTAGACTAGAAAAAGAAGATATAGATATTACATTAGCCAGATCAGTAGATTATCATAAAATTGATATATCATTTTCACCTCAAAATAAAATAGATAACGTATTATCATCATCGATAGCAAGTGCTGTTACTAATTTTGAAATTGATAACTATATTGGTGATCCACGTTTTGAAGCAAGTGGTAGTTATCCAACATTAGAAACCTTAAGAAAAACACATATTAATTCCAACTTTAATGTTGAATTTGATTATGCTGGGTTTATTGAATTAATAAAGTTCTTTGATAATTCATTGTTTAAAATGTTAAAGGATTATGTACCTGGTAGATCTACTCTATTGACAGGTGTTACTATACGCCCTCAACATTTGGAAAGAATTAAAATGAAAAGAATTCAACCTGGTGTTGTTAGACAAATAGTACATGAAGCTAATTATCAAGGGCCTACAATTGCTGAGGACAACGATTATTTATATAGTTTATTGCCAAACGACAGACGAGCATTTTATAACGGGGAATTGAGTGGAAGTTGGCCAGATATTAATGAGGATTTTAAGCGTACAAACCCAAATCCATTTTTAGTTACAACCACATCTAGCTCATACCAATTTGAACATACCGACTTTAATGTTATGATAAATAACACTAGCGATAGTAGACCATCAGTTAAAGTCCAAAAATTAATTCCATTATATGCATATGTAAGTGGAAGTTTAATTCAAAGTGGGGGTAAACAAGTACAAACCGATGTTCAAGATAGTAATGAATCTTTAAAATCATTTGAATTATCAAGACATGGTGGTGTTAAAGTAACTAGTTTAGAATACAATAACTACTCTCCAGCTTCGGCATCTTATGAAGGTGATAAATCGTATGGTAAAACAGCGGCTATTGATCATCAAGTAAGAAAGATAGGTTTATTTTCTGAAGTTGTAAAAAATAAATTTTTACCAAATAGAAATGATGTTGTTACAAAGTATCTTGTAGATGAGGAAGGAAATTTAACTGAACTTAACCAACGTAATAAAAATTGGGAAGAAGTACAAAGAACATTTGTTACTGCTGATGATTTGAATATATCATTATTTGATAATCAAAAGTATAGTAATCAAAAAAGTTTAGATGGAACTAAATATATTTTTGAAAGTGGGTATTCATACACACCATTATTATATTTTTCAGGAAGTGCTAGTACTTTATACTTTGAATCAACTATAGGAAATACAGCTCATGAATTAGTTGCATCCCACCCTGCTGGATTAATAACTAGCTCTGTTGGAACAACTCCAACCTATCCTTTATTTACGAGTGGTTCTGATAGAGTAGTTTATAATGTTTTTACAAATATTACTACAGATATTAACTCATCTGCTTATTATAGTATTGGAAGTACAGGATCTCAAACACATCCTTCATACTCGGTACCTGAAACAGGTTTGTATGATATTGCCGCCAATGTTTCATTAGAAATAAGTATGTCTAATGGTGGTTCAGTGACTTGGGCTTTAGAAGTTGTTAGTGGTTCTACAGTATTAGCTTCTAGTCAACAATCAGTTACAATAGTAGATCAAGTAACGGGATCTGTATTCAGTGGTCAAGCCTATATTAATGATTTTAGTTCTACTGGAGGCGATCCAAATTTTAGAGAATCTATAACTCTTACTGGGAATTCTTATGTTTTAGAAGCAGAT